>ERZ779913.51-NODE-51-length-61106-cov-3.58397_pt1 | contig 61106 bp, 41 predicted proteins | sample MGYA00511547_ERZ779913 | MGnify/ENA primary metagenome ERZ779913 (study PRJEB29588, sample SAMEA2149539) | human gut metagenome | biome: human gut; feature: human-associated habitat; material: faeces | place: Denmark | collected 2008/2010 ...
GAAAGTCGGGGCGTTGTCATAAAAAAAGAGGGTATGCATTTTGACACACCCTCTTTTTTTTATGCCCTGACGGGGCACAAGGAACGGTGGGTTAGGAATGATGTCCGAAGGAGTCCTTGGGCGCGGCAGCGTATAAACTTGCGGCATTTGTTGGTCAAGCATAAGTTTTAACCGGCCGGAATAGGAAGGATACGGCCTCCGGCTCAGGAAAGGCCATTTCGCCACGGTGTTCCTTTCGCTTTCTTCTTTCTATGTGGTACACTCCGGAAATGCTGTCTTCTTCGTGGCGGAAGGAGCCTCCGCTGGAGATTCTCGGATGTGGATTCTTTTTTAGCTGGCATTAGATACTTCCTGTATGTTTTGCAGACGCGATTTCTTGCTGATGGGTGAAAATAGGGAAACTCGTGTCTCTTTTATCCAGCTTCTAAAGCTTATATTATCTCCAAACACTATTTTAAAGCCTTCTCGGCAATCTTTTGACGCTTCTGAGGACTGGTATGGAATGTGCAGAAATCTTGGGTCTGAGAGGAAATAAAAGGTATAAAAAAAGCCGGAATGAAAAATCCCGGCTTCTAATAGTGTATGTGGTAGCTTATTTTTCTGCTTCACTCTTGGCTGCATGTGGATAATCAATCGTGTAATGGAGTCCTCTACTCTCTTTTCTTTCCATGGCCTGACGAGTAATCAGGTAGCCCACGTTAATCATGTTACGAAGCTCGCAAATTTCTCTGGAGGCCTTTACACGCTTGAACAGGCGTTCTGTTTCTTCGTACAGAATGTCCAGACGGTTCCAGGCACGTACCAGTCGCAGATTGCTTCGAACGATACCTACGTAGGCTTCCATGATTTGGTTGACCTCTTTCATACTTTGGGTAATTAGGACGCGTTCTTCATTACTGATGGTACCTTCTGCATCCCATTCCGGAATGTCCTCGTTAAAATCGTAACGGTCGAGTACGCTCAGGGCATGTTTGGCAGCTGAATCCGCATATACGATGGCTTCTATCAGTGAATTGGATGCCAAACGGTTTCCTCCATGCAGTCCGGTGCAGGAGCACTCTCCAAGGGCATACAGCCGCTTGATGCTGGACTGTCCGTCCAAATCCACCTTGATACCTCCACACAGATAATGTGCAGCCGGCGCTACCGGAATGTAATCCTTGGTTATATCGATACCCAGGCTCAGGCACTTCTTGTAAATGTTCGGGAAATGTTTCTTGGTTTCTTCCGGATCTTTGTGAGTGACATCCAGATATACATGATCTTCTCCACGTTGTTTCATTTCACTATCGATAGCGCGGGCTACAATGTCACGTGGTGCCAGAGACAAACGCGGATCGTATTTCTGCATGAATTCTTCACCGGCGAGGTTTCTCAATACCGCACCGTATCCACGCATGGCTTCTGTAATCAGGAAGCTGGGACGGTCGCCCGGGTGATACAGGGCGGTAGGATGAAATTGAATAAATTCCATGTCTTTTACCACTCCTTTGGCACGGTATACCATGGCAATGCCGTCTCCGGTAGCTACCAATGGGTTGGTGGTATGGTTGTAAACGGCTTCACATCCGCCGGTAGCCATCACCGTTACTTTAGACAGGAAGGTATCGACCTCTCCCGTAGCTTCATTCAGCACGTAAGCTCCGTAGCATTTGATGCCCGGCGTATGGCGGGTGACAATGATACCTAAATGATGTTGAGTGATGATTTCTACGGCATAGAAGTTGGTGAATACCGTAATGTTGGGATGACGTTTTACTTCTTCAATCAGGCTGGTCTGGATTTCTGCTCCCGTATTGTCTTTGTGATGAAGAATACGGAATTCGGAATGTCCGCCTTCTTTGTGCAAGTCAAATTCTCCGTTTTCTTTTTTATCGAAATTTACTCCCCATTTTATGAGTTCCTCTATTTGAGAGGGTGCGTTGCAGATTACTTTTCTGACAGCGGCAGGGTCGCTGATCCAGTCTCCTGCAACCATAGTGTCGTGGATATGTTTTTCAAAATTATCCACCTTCAGATTGGTCACTGAAGCGATGCCACCTTGTGCATAGTAGGTATTCGCTTCTTCCAGTCCGGCCTTGCAGATCAGTGCAACCGAACCTTTATGCGCTACTTTCAGCGCAAAGCTCATTCCGGCAATTCCTGAACCGATAACGAGAAAATCGAATTTTCTTATCATAACGTTGGATATTATGACACAAAACTACAAAAAAGTCAGTTAGATGATGCTTAAAAGCATCCTTTTTTATAAATGCTTTGTAAGTGGACTTTTAAAATATTTAAAGTTGCATTTGAGATGTTTTATTTTCAAGCAGAATTTCTTATCTTCACGGGAAATTAATATAAAAATCAGACAATGAACCGTACTTTTCAATCAAAAGTGGGTTGGTGGTATTGGATTGTCATAGGAATAACTTCCGTATTGTTGTTCTTTTTCTTTTGGGAACACTATTTGCTATGTACAATTCTGTGTGCAACCCTTGTGATTTTTGAAATCGAGATGCTTATTCATACACAGTATATCCTAACGGGAGACGGTTGGCTGAAAGTGGAGACCGGACGCTTTGTACCCAATGCTTCGGTAGAGATAGCAGAGATTCTTCGAATACGGAAAGTCCGTTCCATGGCTTTCTGGGAACCTGCATTGTCGTTTGAACGCCTGGAGGTGGTGTTTAAGAAGCATGGAAAAGTACATTCTATATGCCTTTCTCCCAAAAATCCGGAGGATTTTGTCCGTTGCTTGCTGAAACAGAACGAGACAATCCAATTTTACGACTGAAACTATTTATTAACTGAAGAAAAATACTATGGTACGTGAGTTTAAAATCCGCAGAACCCCTTTTAAAGTGTGGCTAGGGGTTATCATTTTGATTGTGGCCATCGTGTTGGTGGCGTTGCACACTGAAAATTACTGGAGTCTATTGCCGATTGTGTTTCCTATCCTTTTGTTGATTGACGAGCAGATGACTCATATTTTAGTACAGGAAAACGGTGATATTTGGTTGAAAAGAGGGTTTAGTGGAAGTGTCAAAGCATACGGTGTCATGCGGATTGTATTGCGTAAAAAAGATTCTTTGTTGAAAGGCCGGGTGACGGTGTATTATACCAAAGGATTCCTTAATTTTGATCCGGCGGATTTGAAAGGTTTTCTGGCATGTGCGAAAGAACGTAATCCTCATGCAGATTATCGTGAAGAATAATCACTCTGTAAATTAAAGACATATGAAATATCAACTGGCGATTATTGGTGGAGGTCCAGCGGGATATACTGCCGCAGAAGTGGCAGGGAAAGCGGGACTGAGTGTCGTGTTGTTTGAAAAGAATAACGTGGGAGGTGTTTGTTTGAATGAAGGGTGCATCCCCACCAAAACTTTATTATATTCGGCAAAAGTGCATGATACGGCACTGCATGCCTCCAAGTACGGGGTCAACGTAAAAGAAGTCTCTGTCGACTTGGGAAAGATCATTGCCCGAAAGACTAAGGTGGTGAGAAAGCTGGTACTGGGTATCAAGGCAAAGCTGACTGCACAGCATGTGACACTGGTACAGGGAGAAGCCTATGTGCAGGATGCACACACTATCCGTTGTGGAGAAGAAACCTATACTTGTGAACATCTGCTACTTTGTACAGGTAGTGCAGCTTTTGTACCTCCGATTCCTGGTCTTGATACAGTGAATTACTGGACGCATCGGGAAGCGTTGGATAATAAGGAATTGCCTGCTTCGCTGGTGATTGTGGGTGGCGGTGTCATCGGTATGGAATTTGCTTCATTCTTCCACAGCTTGGGAACACAGGTTACTGTCATCGAAATGATGGATGAGATTTTAGGAGGATTGGATAAGGAACTGTCCGGACTTTTGCGGGCAGACTATGCCAAGAGAGGAGTGAAATTCCTGTTGGGAACTCAGGTAACCGGAATTCATCAGTCAGGAGAGGAAATAGAAGTCAGTTATGTATATGAGGGGCAGGAAGGAACGGTCTGCGCACAGAAACTGTTGATGAGCGTCGGACGTCGGCCTGTAATGAAAGGATTCGGTCTTGAGAATCTGAACCTGGAACTGACTCCACGAGGCACTGTAAAGGTAGATGAGTTCTTGCAGTCTTCTATACTGGGTGTTTACGTCTGTGGCGATTTGAATGGAGTCTCTTTGCTGGCTCATACGGCTGTGAGGGAGGCAGAAGTGGCAGTACATCATATTTTGGGCGAAAAAGACGCCATGAGTTATCGGGCAATTCCGGGAGTAGTCTATACCAATCCGGAAGTTGCTTCGGTGGGCTTTACGGAAGAAGCTTTGAAGCGTGAAGGTCGTGCTTATCGTGTGGTTAGCTTGCCGGCAGCCTATTCGGGACGTTTCGTAGCCGAAAATGAAGGAGTAAACGGTGTTTGTAAGGTTCTGGTAGGAGAGGATGAAGAAATTTTGGGCGTACATCTGCTTGGAAATCCGGCTTCTGAATTGATTATTCAGGCAGGAATGATGATAGAGGACAGACGCAAGCTGTCAGATTGGAAAAAGTATGTTTTTCCACATCCTACGGTGGGCGAGCTGTTTCGTGAGTTATAAATAGAGATTTTAGATGAAACGGATAAACGGATTATTGTTTTTTTTATGCTTTTGGGTAGGAAGTATCTATGCACAGGCTTCATTGACAGATAAGCTGGATGAGTTGATAACTTCCGACCCCTTGTTGAAAACTTCGGAAGTGGGTATTGTAGTCCACGATTTAACCACTGGAAAAGAGCTTTATAGCCACCAGGCAGATAAATTGTATCGCCCGGCTTCCATTGAAAAAGTGGTAACGGCGGTAACAGCACTGGATGTGTTGGGCAGCAAGTATCAGTTTCAGACCACACTTTCGTATGATGGAGTCATAAAAAACGGTATTCTGAAAGGGAACCTATATGTAAAAGGAGGTTTCGATCCGGAATTTATGGATTTGGACATGGATTTTCTGGTCCGGGCCATTCAGGAGGCAGGCATACGTACTATTTCCGGGAAACTGGTGGGAGATGTATCCTTGATGGATTCGCTGTACTGGGGAGCCGGATGGTCGTGGGACGACACACCGGAGTCTTTTCAACCCTACTTGTCACCGTTGATGCTGAACAGGGGATGTGTGGATGTCAAGGTTTCTCCTTCGTCCAAAGGACGGGCCGGAAAGGTGGAAATCACGCCTGAATCCGATTATTATCAGGTGAACAACCGTTCCGTCAGTTTGCGTCCGGATGCCGGAAGTTTGAAAATTACACGTGATTGGCTGGTGAACGGCAATACGATTGATATTTCCGGTTGTGTGTCTTCTGTCCGGAAAAAAACGCTGAATATGTACGATTCCAAGCGTTTCTTCATGGATACATTCTGCTATAAACTCAAGAAAGAAGGGCTTTCTGTGTCGAAAGACAGCATTTTCTTTATGGAAGCTCCAGACAGTACAAAATGGATTTATACTTGTCAGCGTCCGTTGGAGATAGTCTTGAAACGTGCCCTGAAAGAAAGCGATAACCTGTCGGCCGAGGCCTTGTTTCGTCAGTTGGGTCGGATGAATGGTAAACATACGTCACACCTTTCTTTTGAGGACTGCCAAAAAGTCGTCAAACGGTTTATGCGTCATTCGCTTGGATATGATCCGGAAGATTATCAGATTGTAGACGGAAGTGGAGTTTCCCTGTATAATTATGTCTCTCCCCGTTTGATTTTAGCTTATTTGAATTATGCCTATCGGCATCCGGCTATTTTCCAGCCTTTTTACGAGTGTCTTCCCATAGCAGGAGTAGATGGTACGCTGAGAGGAAGGATGCGGATGGGAAAGGCTTTCCGGAATGTAAGGGCAAAAACTGGTACCGTGACGGGGGTTTCTTCGTTGGCCGGTTATGTGACATCGGTAAAGGGACATAAGATTTCGTTCGTCATCATCAATCAGAACGTGTTGAAGGCCCGTCAGGCCCGCAACCTGCAAGATAAAATCTGTGAATTATTAGTCCGGATGAATTGAGTAAAAAAAGAGCTTCAAACGTATTTCAGATAAAAAGGAGGATGAAAATTCCAAAAGTCGTACGATTTTGTAGATTTTGTGAACGAATATTGTATCTCAAATTCTGATGGCTTTTGTATTTTTGTTTGCGTAAGAGAGAAAGAATTTGAAGTAATAACATAAATGTTGTTTCCTGTGTGGCAGGAAATGACGGGTGCATTTAAAATTATAATGATTATGGTAAACTTTTCACTTGAAGGTAAGGTAGCCCTTGTGACAGGTGCTTCTTACGGGATTGGCTTTGCAATTGCTACAGCCTTTGCACAAGCTGGTGCAACCATCGTATTTAATGATATCAAACAAGAACTGGTGGACAAAGGTCTGGCCGCTTATAAGGAAAAAGGCATTGAGGCACATGGTTATGTATGTGACGTGACCGATGAAGCAGCGGTCAATGCTTTTATTGCACAGGTTGAAAAAGAAGTGGGTGTAATTGATATTCTGGTCAACAATGCCGGTATTATCAAACGTATCCCGATGTGCGAAATGACGGCAGAACAGTTCCGTCAGGTAGTGGATGTAGACTTGAACGCTCCGTTCATCGTGTCAAAGGCCGTGATTCCCGGCATGATTAAGAAAGGTCACGGAAAGATTATCAATATCTGCTCCATGATGAGCGAATTGGGGCGTGAAACCGTTTCTGCTTACGCAGCTGCCAAAGGTGGTTTGAAGATGCTGACTCGTAACATCGCTTCCGAATATGGTGAATACAACATCCAGTGCAATGGTATCGGCCCGGGGTATATCGCGACTCCACAGACCGCTCCGTTGCGTGAACGTCAGCCTGACGGTTCTCGTCATCCGTTCGATGCGTTCATTGTGGCCAAGACTCCAGCTGCCCGTTGGGGAACTCCGGAAGATTTGATGGGTCCAGCCGTGTTCCTGGCTTCCGATGCTTCCAATTTCGTAAACGGTCACGTATTGTATGTCGACGGTGGTATCTTGGCGTACATTGGCAAACAGCCTAAATAAATAATGGTGTAGAGGTAGAAATAAAAAAATCATCCTGAGAGGGAAGATTCTTTCTCAGGATGATTTTTTGTGAAACAAGAAAAGATAATATTATGAGAAAGACTTTATTGGCTGTCGCCGCTTTTTCCACTGCCTTGTTAGTAGGATGTGGTAACTCAGAATCGGTCACCGTGACGATATCGAATCCTTTGGACATGGAACGGACGGGAGAGATGGTAGAAGTCCCTGTAGACGATATTTATGAGCAGTTGAACCTGGCCGATACGGCCCAGTTTGTCATTTACGATGAAAAAGCCCAGGAAGTTCCTTATCAGCTCACTTACGATGACAAAGTGGTATTTCCGGTTTCTATAGCCTCCAATGCTTCTGTGAACTATACCATACAGCAGGGTACTCCCGGTATCGTCAATACGGTGGTATATGGACGTTATTATCCGGAACGCTTGGACGACATTGCCTGGGAGAATGACCGTGCCGCCTATCGGGCATACGGTCCGGCCTTGCAAAGAAGTGGGGAAAAAGCCTATGGATACGATGTCTTTACCAAAAATACAGAAGACTTGGTGGTAGAAGACCGTTATGCCATGGAACTGGATTCTATGGCATGGGTGCAAATCAATGCACTACGTGATGCGGGCAAGAAGGAAGCAGCCGACAGCCTGGTGCGCACGATTTCCTATCATGTGGACCATGGTAACGGAATGGACTGCTATGCGGTAGGTCCTACGTTGGGAGGTGGCACGTCTGCCTTGATGCCGGATTCTACGATTGTCTATCCGTATTGCTACAAGGATTATGAGATTCTGGACAACGGACCGCTGCGTTTCACGGTCAAGTTAGTGTTCAATCCGCTGGTGGTGAAGAATGATTCGAATGTGATAGAAACCCGTATTATCCAGTTGGATAAAGGTTCTCAGCTGAATAAGACTACGGTGACTTATGATTATTTGACACAAATTACTCCCGTGGCCGCCGGGCTGGTGTTGCATGCTGCCAATCCGAAAGGTTATGCGTATGATGCTTCAGCGGGATATATTGCTTATGCCGATCCTACCACAGAACCCCATTCAGACAATGGGATTGTATATGTAGGTGCCGTGTTCCCTGAAGCAGTACAGACTCGCGTACAGCTGTTCGATAAACCCGTGGGCGATGCCTTAGGGCATGTGTTGGGAATATGTGACTATGAAGCAGGCAATGAGTTTGTCTATTACTGGGGTTCCGGATGGAGCAAATACGGTTTCCCGAAAGCCGACGACTGGAACAAGTACCTGAAAGACTATGCGCAGAAGGTGCGCAATCCACTGACGGTGACTATTCAGAAGTAACAGACTGTCCTTCTTAGGAAGAAACAAATATAAAAAAGCGCAGGGTAAACGTGGAGGTTTGCCTTGCGCTTTTTCTGTATTCAGGGAAATACCTTGAATTCGTATCCTTGCTTCAAGAGCCATTCAATGGAACGGGGAAGGGCATATTTCAGGTTGTTTTCCGACTTCAGGGAATCGTGAAACGTGATAATGGAACCGTTTCGGACGTACTTTTTGACTTTCTCAAACACCTGCGGACCGTTGAGCCGCTTGCTGTAATCGCGCGTCACCAAATCCCACATCACAATCTGGTATTTCTTTTTCAGCACGTGATACTGCATCCAGCGCATGTGTCCGTGAGGAGGGCGGAAAAGGTTCGTGTGCAGGTAAGCGTCGGCCTTGTCCGTATTGGCCAGGTAATTCTGGCTCAGAAATTCAAATCCCCGGATGTGATTGAAGGTATGATTGCCGATGCGGTGTCCCCGTTCCACCACCATCTGGTATTCCTTCGGGTGTTTCCGTACGTTGTCGCCTACCATGAAGAAAGTCGCTTTTATGTGGTATTTGTCCAACAAGTCGAGCACCCAGGGTGTGATGTCGGGTATCGGACCGTCGTCAAACGTCAGATACACCGCTTTCTCGGTCTTGTCCATGCGCCATAGAGCCTTTGGGTACAGCAGACGGATGAATTGGGGAGGTTGTTCGATGAACATGCTTTCGTTCTTTTTTAAAAGGTTGTGTAATATCCAGAAGCCAGCCGAAAAAAATGTCATCCTGAACCCGCAGAAAGTAATTTTGCTTTTGCTGCGTTCAGAATGACATTTTGTATCTGAAGTGACACAGCGGTCAGTAACGGTTACTGAGCCTGTCTACTGGTTCCTACCCGTTGTTCCAACAGTTTGTACAGCTGGTCGAATTTCTGTGCATAATGCACGGCAGAATCGATTTCCTTTCCTGTCTTGCTGTCTTTAATGGTAGCCAGCGTCTTGCATACATCATCCAAAATGTAGAAATAACGCATGCAGTTCTCGTAAGAGCTGGTAAAGCGGGCATCATCCAGACTCAGGTACCAGGTGGCATATTCTACCGCATTGTTGGCCAGTTCGTTGAGAATCTTTTCCGCCTTCTGAGTCTGTCCCAATGCCAGGTAGTTGTCGGCCATCTCCTTGGAGCTGCTCATCACGTAATCGTGAGGAACGGTAGTAGACGGAATGACCTTCTCGCAATAGTCGAGGGCTTTCAAAGCCTTATCCTTCTTGCCTTCCTTGATCAGCTGGCTGGTCAGCTGCACGAACATGCGGCGGTGTGTGTCGCACATGCGCAGTACCGTTTCATCCAGATAGATGTTTGGATTGTCGATGCCGCCGAACTTGAACTTGTGCATCAGGTTGTCGTACATCTTTTCGCTGTCCAGACGTCTGCCCAGTTGCGTATTGTTGAACGGAGTAATGCGGTAGGCCAGACCTTCCTGCAAGAAGTTGTCGGTCAGGTTCAGGTGGTTTTCAGAGCCTACGGTGATGGCCATGTACATCGGGCGTTCCCAGTTGGTATTGGCCAGCATTTCCAGCATCATCAGTTCACTCTTGTACAGCACCCGTTTGCCTTTCAGCGAAATGTGCATATAGTCTGGAATGGAATCAGGCGTCAGCATGCCCGAGCGTTTGATGGCTTCCTTGTCCAGCTTGATGACGATGCTGTCGGTCGGAATCATCTGCAAGTCTTCTTTCGGTGAGCGTACCCAGTGTTCCAGAATGTTCTTCAGTTCGTACGGGTTGTCTCCGAACTCCTTGGCAGCTTCTTCCGGGTTCTTTTTGTAGAATTCCAATACCGTAGGCATGGCATCCGGGCGTATATACACGGCTTCGTTGTGGCCGGATACATAGTCGATTCGTTCCCAGTTGATAGGTACTGATGGAGAATCGTAGGCCGGACGGCGCATCTGGTCGATGTACCAGTCGGTCTGCAGGTAACTCAGGTTGCAGACACGTACATCCGTGCGCACGCCTTCTGTTTCCTGGTTGTACCACAAGGGGAAAGTATCGTTGTCACCGTTGGTGAAGAGAATCGGATTTCCTTTGTCCGGTACTGAGTTCAGGTAGTTCTGTCCGAAGTCACGGCAAGTATAGCGGCCGCTGCGGTCGTGGTCGTCCCAAGTCTGGCTGACCATCTGTATCGGTACCAGCAGGCATACCACGCTGGCCAGGATGGCCGCAGGCTTTTCGTTGATTTTCTTGCTCAGATATTCCGCGATAGCCGCTACTCCTAATCCAATCCAGATGGCGAACGCATAGAAGGAGCCTGCATACGCATAATCTCGTTCACGCGGCTGTTGCGGTGTCTGGTTCAGGTAAAGCACGATGGCCAGTCCGGTCATGAAGAAGAGGAAGAATACCACCCAGAATTGCTGGATACCTTTTTCGCCTCTGTAAGCCTGCCAGAACAGACCGATAAGTCCCAAAATTAACGGCAGACAGTAGAACACGTTGTGACCCTTGTTGTTCTTCAGCTCGCTCGGAAGCAGAGACTGGTCGCCTATCAGCATGTTGTCGATGAACGGGATACCAGTAATCCAGTTGCCATGTTCAATTTCTCCCTGGCCCTGGATGTCGTTCTGACGTCCGGCAAAGTTCCACATGAAGTAACGCCAGTACATGTAGTTCAGCTGGTAGATGAAGAAGAACTTGATGTTGTCCCACTGCGTCGGAATCTTGACCATAATCATCTCGCCGCACTGGTCGTAAGGCACCTGACGTCCTTCCACGCCGCCCAGCCAGTCTTCGTAAGCCTGTGCGTGTACATCACTGTACATACGTGGGAACAGCATGTTCTGCGCATATTTGTATTCCGTCTTGTGACGTACGATTTCGTAGCTGTCTTTTTCGTCCGGACGTTCTTTTTCTTTCCGCTGGTAAACCGGAGCCCCTTCTTCCACGTCGTACACGCAGCCCCCTTCCGTCGGTTTCAAAGCCGGTTTGGAAGCATAAGTCTGTCCGTAGAACAACGGGCGGGTACCATACTGCTCACGTCCCAGGTATTCACCCAGTGTGAAGATATCCTCCGGAGAGTTCTGGTCCATCGGCGTGTTGGCCGAAGAACGGATTACGATAACGGCATACGAAGAATAGCCCACTACAATCATCATCATGGCCAGCAGGCTGGTGTTCAGTGTACGGGCACTGACGCGGTATTTCTCGCTGAGGTTGGCAAAGAGGTAAATGGCCAGAATCGCCAGCACGATTACACCGATGAATACACTGCTCCATCCGTGTCCGTAGAACGGAATACCCAACAGGCCTACCGTAGTGAGGAAGGAGATGTTCATCCGCTTGCGGCTTTTCACCGTGTAGCTTTCGTATACGCCCCAGATGATGCTTGCGGCCAGGACAATCATGTAGATGATGACACCCGTGTTGAAAGGCATGCCGAAGTCGTTGACAAACAGCAGTTCAAACCATCCGCCTACTTTCACGATGCCCGGTACGATGCCGTAGAGTACTACCGCAACCCATATCATGGAGCCAATCAGGGCAATCAGGCTGCCCTTCAGGTTGGCATTGGGGTTTTTCTTGTAGTAATATACCAGTACAATGGCCGGAATACAAAGCAGATTCAGCAAGTGTACGCCGATAGACAATCCTGTGAGATAGGCAATCAGAATCAGCCAGCGGTCGCTGTGAGGTTCGGTAGCCCGGTTCTCCCATTTCAGAATCAGCCAGAATACGAGGGCCGTGAACAGGCTGGAGTACGCATAAACTTCTCCTTCCACGGCACTGAACCAGAAGGTGTCGCTCCACGTATAAGCCAGGGCACCTACCACTCCCGAACCCATGATGGCAATCAGTTTACCCGTTGTCATCTGGTTTTCATCGGGGCAAATCAGTTTCTTGGCCAGGCAAGTGATGCTCCAGAACAAGAACAGGATACACGCGGCGCTCATCAGGGCACTCATGGTGTTGACCATACGGGCCACTTGCGTGGCATCACTGGCAAACTGACTGAACAAATTAGCGGTCAGCATGAAGAAAGGTGCGCCGGGCGGGTGTCCCACCTCCAGCTTATATCCGGTAGTAATGAATTCCGGACAGTCCCAGAAGCTGGCTGTCGGTTCGATGGTCATGCAGTAAGTGAATGCGGCCACCGCAAAAGTGAGCCAGCCAACCAGGTTGTTAATCTTGTTGTACTGTTTCATGAATTATTTTAGTTTCTCGTTAAAATTCAATGCGGCAAAGATAGCAAACATTTACTAATCAAGTCCCAAAAGTAAATGATAATGTTGCAAAAGGCGTTAAAAGCGGTCCATTACTCCTCATGGTGATGGCATTTCAGGATGCGATGAGGCAGATTGCCATGCCCTAACAGTTCGATGGGGCATTCAAAATGCGTTTCCAGCCATTCGGCGGAGACCTCCGTATCCGGATGATAGTCGAGTGTGCCGTTCACGCACGCCACACTTTTCACGTTTTGCAGGATGGTGCCGATGTCGTGGCTCACCAGTACGATGGCCCGTTCCTTGTTGATTTCCTCCAACAGGGAGTAAAGCCGTGCTTCGAATCGCTTGTCGATGTACGTGTTGGGTTCGTCCAGAATCACTACTTTGGGGTTGGAAACCAGTGCGCGGCCCAGCAATGCCCGTTGCAGCTGTCCGCCGCTCAGTTGGCCGATGGCCCTTTGCTCCAGTCCTTCCAGTCCCATGCGGGCAATGATGCGTCGTACCTCCTCGTGCTGTGCCTTGGTGAAAGAACGGAACAATGATTTCTGTTTGTTCAGTCCGGACAGCACCACTTCGTAGACCGAAATCGGGAATTTCTTGTCGATGCGGTTGTATTGGGGCAGGTAGCCCATGGCGATTTCGTCCACCTCTTTTCCGTCCTCAAAAAACTGGATGCGGCCGGCAGTGGGTTTCAGCAGGCCCAGTATGATTTTCATCAACGTGGTTTTTCCTCCTCCGTTGGGTCCGATTACTCCCAAGAAGTCTTTTTCGGCAATTTCCAGGTTCACATTTTCCAAGACCTTCTTTTGGTCGTAGGCGGCGGATATTCCGGTCAGTCTGATAAGCGGTTGGTTCATGGGCGGATCGTGTTATTGCTCGTTTTTGCTCAGTGATTGGGCAATGTGAATCATTTCCTTGGCCCAGTCGTAGGTGAGCGGGTTGATAGGCACGATTTTCAGGTGGAGCTGCTGTGCGATGACCTCGGCGTTGCGCTGGTCAAACTCCTGCTGCACGAACACCACCCGTACCTGTTTCTGCCGGCAGAGGTTCATCAGTTCCTGTAGATGCGTGGGCGAAGGTTCTTTTCCCCCTTCCTCGATGCTGATTTGCTGCAGGCTGTAGTCGCGGGCAAAATAGCTCAGTGCCGGATGGTAAATCAAGAAACTCGGGTCGGCATTCGACAGGTAGCGCTGCATTTCCCGCTCCGTACGGTCAATCATCCGCTGCACACTGTCCAGCCGGTGGCGGTAATATTCCTGGTTGTCCGGGTCAATTTCTGAAAGCGCTTTGCAGATATTGGCAGAGATGATGTGGGCATTCGGTATGGAATTCCAGATATGCGGTTCCACTCCATCGTGGTTTCCCTGCGTGTGGGCATGCGGATGTATTTCATGAATGAGGTCTACCCCTTGCGACATGTCGTAGAATGGCAGCTGGGGGGTATTGGCTTGTAGCCTTTCTATCCAGGCCTGCTCAAATCCGATGTGGCCGATGCGCAGGGAGGCTTTGCTCCGTGCCAGGTCGACCAGCTGTTGTGGGGTAGGGTCGTATGTTTCCGGGTTCCCCCCCTTGGGCACGATGCTTACCACCTGAAACTTGTCGCCAGCAATGGCTTCCGTGAAGTAGCGCAGCGGTTCGATGGTGACGGTGAGGGTTTGTGTCCGGTTGTTTTCCCCGTTTCCTGCGCAGGCTGCGAGTGTCAGCGTTGTCAGCAGCAGGAAGATATATTTTTTGATGTCCATATATTCAAATGTTGGATAAGTATTCTTCGCAAAGCTACAAAATCTTTCCGAAGTCTGGAAACAAGGGTTGAAGTTTCACACTATTAAAACTTAAGCCCTAATTTGTGGGTTGGAACCAGATGTCGGGCTGTTTACGGTTCAGAGAGTGAGGTGAAGAGGCGGTAATGAATAAATCTATCTGTGTAGATGGGAAGAGGTTCCTTTGTTTTCTATGTTTCTCACGGCGGAAACGTAGGTTTTCCTTACGCGAAACGTACGTTTCTCATGAGGGAAACATACGTTTTCCGCAAGGAAAACATAAAAAATGACAAGGAATTTTGCTTTTGAACGTACGGCGTTTTCAGATTCAGGCCGGTTTGCTGGCACGAAGAATCTCCCGTTTGCCTCCCGGAGGGCCTGGAAGCCGTTCTACGGTGAATCCGGCCGTCTGAAGCATTCTCCGCACCACGCCTTTAGCACAGTAGGTGGTAAGGATGCCACCGGGCGCTGTTTGCCGGTACAGACTGTCGAAAAGGGGCTGGCTCCACATTTCCGGTTGTTTCTCTGGGGCGAAGGCATCAAAATAAATCACGTCGTAGTGCGACTGGAAGTCGAAGTGGGTGAAGTCGCCTTCTATCTTGTGCAGGGTGAACCAGGGAGAGAGACGGACGGGCTGATTCCAGGGAGCAGCATGCAGGGCATAGAATTTTTCGCTGGCTTCCGGGGCAATGGTTTCCGGATAGCCCAGTTGGTGCACGATGTCTTCGGCCAGTGGATAGCGTTCGATGCTGGTAAAACAGACTTCTCTTTGCTGTTTTTCTGCCTCCAACAGGGTGAGGAAGGCATTCAGTCCGGTGCCGAAGCCGATTTCTAATACGCGGGGGCTTTCAGCCTGTGAGTGGTTGAGGCCCATCTGAATAAAGATGTGTTGCGATTCTGTCAAGGCTCCTTTCACGGAGTGGTAATGCTCATTCAGTTCCGGCACAAACAGGGTGTTGCTTCCGTCGGCGGTAGGTTCAAGTGTAATCATGTGATAACTGTCGGTTGTGTGGGAGCAAAGATACGCATATCTTTCAAGCGGGGAAAGCGGAAAGTGATTTCTTAGTGGAGATATTGGAATACGCCTAGCGCCGTAGCCACAATAATGGCATAGCGCGCTAACTTGCCGACGGTCATGGCCACGGTGGTAATCCAGAAGTTGCCCCGCATGAAGCCCAAGGCGATGAGCAGGGCATCGCCGATGACGGGCAGGAAGGAGAAGAAGGCCATCCACGAGCCTCGTCCGTGGATGAAGCGGATGGCCCGGTCCATCTGTTTCTTGTCTACCTTGAAATATTTCTCAATCCATTCGGTCTTGCCCATCCGGCCTATCCAGTAGCAGGTTACGCCTCCCAAGGCATTGCCGGCCGTGGTGAAAAGGGTAGACCACACCGGGTCCAGTCCCAGCCCCACGCAGGCCAGCAGGACCACTTCCGAGCTGAAGGGCAGGATGGTACCGGCCAGGAAAGCCGAGAGAAACATTCCCCAGTATCCCCAGTCTATTAGAAATTGAATAAATGCATCCATACATTAAATATACATACGCCCGTCCAGAGGGCAAGGGCTGCCCACAGGAAGATACGGGTAAAACGGTTGAAAGTCAGTGCCAACAGGTGTCCTCCTAAGATGGAGCCTACAATGAGGGTCATGGTGAAGAAGGTGTTGAAATGTGAAGGGATAAGTGCCATGCACAGCAGGGTGGCCACTCCTGTGATGAGGAGGATACGCAGCATGACACGGGTCTGCACCTTGTCCTGATAGATGTGCCACAGGCTTTCTACACCGCAGATGGCGATAATCAGAAGGGCGGCTCCACCGGATACCAGCTGTGATAGCGACAACACGGAATAGTCTATCGGGGGAAAGCTGGACAATTGCAGGAACGGTTCGCCGATTTTTTCGGGCGTACCTGTGTACAGGTGGTAACAGAGCATAATCCAGTAGGGGGTAAAGATGCCTGTGAGGCCTGCAAAGAAGGTGCGGAGTGTGAACGCACGGAGCCCCACCATGTAAAAATAAATCAGCGGAATGAAATAGAGGGTCTGGGGCAGAAGGAAACTGCTGATGCCGAGGCAGAGGAAAGCATGAAAGATGGGAGTGGACGCGTAGGGTGATTCATAACTCCGGAACAGGTAGCCGAAGCTGATGACAAACAGCAACGGAATCCACTGTTCGTGCGAGTAGGTGTGCAGAAAGGGAAGCCCTCCAAAGAAAAAAAGGAATAGTGCCGCATGAAATGTGGTACGGGTGCGGATGAGTGAGAACGTGGTGTTCAACTCAATCAGTAAGTAGGTAATCAGGCCGTAAATGGCCAAAGAAATGAAATCCGTCTGTTCCTGGTAGGTGATGCCGAACAGGAGCAGACAGAAAACTACGGCAACAGGAAGAGTGATTCTTCCCGTTGCCAGTTCATATTGAAATTTGTTTCGTGCAAGCATGTTTATAGGTCGAACCCGATGTCAGAACGGAAATATTTCTTCTCGAAATGGATTTTTCCAGCATTGCGGAAAGACTGTGCCAAGGCTTCGTCTTTGTTGGCACCGTAAGAGCTGACCGCAATGACACGTCCGCCTGAGGTGGCTACCTGTCCGTCTTTCAGGGTTGTACCGGCATGGAACACGATGCTTCCGCCTGCTTTGGCTTCGTCAATGCCCGTAATCGGGAATCCTTTCTCGTAGGCTTCCGGGTAACCGCCGGATACCAGCATGACGCAGACAGCCGAACGCGGGTCGATTTCCAGCGTCTTTTCGTTCAGGTTGCCCTGAGCTACTCCCTCGAAGAGGTCTACCAGGTCGCTCTTGATACGAAGCATCACGCTTTCTGTTTCAGGGTCGCCCATGCGGACATTGTATTCAATGACCATCGGGTCACCTTTCACGTTGATGAGTCCGAAGAAGATAAAGCCTTTGTAGTCGATGCCTTCTTCTGCTAAGCCTTCTACTGTAGGACGGATGATGCGGTCTTCCACCTTTTTCATCCATTCCGCATCTGCAAACGGAACGGGAGAAACAGAACCCATACCGCCGGTGTTCAGGCCCTTGTCGCCTTCGCCAATACGCTTGTAGTCTTTGGCTTCCGGCAGAATCTTGTAACTCTTTCCGTCGGTCAGCACGAATACCGAGCATTCAATGCCACTCAGGAATTCTTCAATTACCACGGTAGCTGAGGCGTTGCCGAACATACCGCCCAGCATTTCCTTCAGTTCTTTCTTGGCTTCTTCCAGGGTAGGAAGAATCAACACGCCTTTTCCGGCGCAAAGTCCGTCGGCCTTCAGCACGTAAGGAGCCTCCAGCGTTTCCAAGAAGGCCAGTCCTTCTTCCAAGTTGGCTGCGGTAATGCTCTTGTATCCGGCTGTCGGGATGTGGTGACGCTGCATGAATCCTTTGGCAAATTCCTTGCTGCCTTCCAGTACGGCTCCGGCTTTCGACGGTCCGATGACCGGAATCTGCTTCAAGGCTTCGTCGTGCTTGAAGAAATCATATACCCCCTTTACCAGCGGGTCTTCCGGACCTACCACTACCATGTCGATGCCGTTGTCGATGACAAACTGTTTGATACCTTCAAAGTCGTCGGCCTTGATGGCTACATTTTCGCCCACTTCGCGTGTGCCGGCATTTCCCGGAGCGATGTACAACTTTTCAATTTTCGGGCTTTGTGCGATTTTCCATGCCAATGCATGTTCGCGTCCTCCTGAACCTAACAGTAAAAGTTTCATATATGTATCTGTTTTTTAGTCGATTATTTCAAATGATCTTCAAAATAGCGGGTGATGTGTTCGTGCAGGTGTACACGGTCGCGCCCCATCATGTTGTGTCCGTCTTCCGGATAGATGAAGAGGTCGGGATGTGCGCCTGCCTCGATGCACGCTCTCAGGAACGTGTAGGTGTGCTGCGGCACACAGGTCGGGTCTGTTCCGCCGATGATGATTTCCAGACGGCCTTTCAGGTTGCCGGCTTTCTGTTTCAGGTCGGAGCCTTTGTAGCCTTCTGGATTCGTCTGTGGCGTGTCCATGTAACGCTCGCCGTACATCACTTCATAGAACTTCCAGTCGATGACCGGTCCGCCAGCCACACCTACCTTGAAGATGTCAGGATAGGAGAGCATCAGGTTGGTGGTCATGAAACCACCGAAGCTCCAGCCATGTACGCCGATGCGGTTGCCATCCACATACGAAAGTGATTTCAGGAATTCCACTCCCTTCACCTGGTCTTTCATTTCTTCTACTCCCAAGTGGCGGAAGGTGCAGTTTTCAAACGCCAGTCCCCGGTTGTCGCTTCCCCGGCTGTCTACCGTCAGCATGACATAGCCTTTCTGTGCCATGTACAGGTCCCATCCTCTGGCATCGTAGAAACGGGAGTTGTGGATGAGCTGGGCGTGCGGTCCTCCATACACATAGATGATGGCCGGATATTTCTTGTTCGGGTCGAAGTTTACCGGTTTGACCAGACGATAGTACAAGTCGGTCTTTCCGTCGGCAGCCTTGAGGGTACCGATGGTGATTTCCGGCAAGTTGAACTGACTGCGCATCGGGTCGTCCGCTTTCAACAAAACGGTTCCCTTCTTGCCGTTGGTAGGCAGCAAGGTGATTTCCCGCCCTACGGTGAAAGATGAGAAGTTATCTATCAAATACGTACCGCTGGCAGAGAGAGAAGCCCGGTGCATACCGTCTTTTTCTCCTAATAACGTACGTTTCCCGGTTTTCACGTTGAGGCAGAACAGGTTGGTCTGCAACGGAGAGATTTCCGTGCTGCCGATAATGATTTCCTTCTTTCCGGCATTGAATCCTAAAATATCCTGTACCAGCCAGTCGCCCTGAGCCAGCGGAGTGACTTTCAGATGCTCCAAGTAAGTACTGCCTTCCAGTTTGCCGTTTTTCCAAACTCCTTCTCCTTTGGCTTTCGTATCCATCAGGTACAGATGGTTGAAACCGTCGCGCTGGCTTTGGTAGATGAATTGAGTTTCATCCCACGGCAGGAATACCAGCGGGTGTTGAGGCTCTACGTATTTCGGATGCTTTTCTTCATACAGGATGCCTTCCTTTTCGCCGGTAGCAGCCTGGTAGCTGACCAGCTGTGCATGGTTCTGGTCGCGGTTCAACTCGATGACGTAGATGTGCTGCTCATCGGGTGACCAGCTGACGTTGGTGAAATAACGGTCGGTAGGGTCACCTGCCTGCAAGTAAATGACTTTTCCGGTTTTTACCTCATATACGCCTACGGTCACTTTATGGCTGGTCATGCCCGCCATCGGATATTTGTCCGGTTCAAGAGTGGCGATGCGGGTAGAGGTATTTACCTGCGGATAATCGGTCACCATGCTCTGGTCCATGCGGTAGAAAGCCAGGTAGCTTCCCTTCGGGCTCCAGAACGTACCTTTATAAATACCGAATTCGTTGCGGTGTACGGCCTGACCGTAAACCACTCCTTCTTCGGTCTGTGACGGATTGATTTGTCGGCTTTCTTCTCCCTTGTCGGCCACAAACAGACCATTGCCGACGGTGTAGGCCACTTTGTCATTGGCCTTGCAGAAATCTAAGTTGGCTGCCTTTTCGTTCAACCGGAACAGGTTGGTAATCTTTTTCTGTCCGAAATCGTATTCCACCCAGTAGTTGCTTTGTGTGAATGCTATCACTTTCTTTCCGGCCCAAGGCAGGGATGCGGACATCAGGCTGCGGAGTGGTTTCAGTTCATGAGAAAGCTGGAAAGGCTTTTCTCCTTTTTCAAGGGCCTGGTTCACTTCATCCGGGGTAACCAGTACGGTTTCCTTGCCGTCTTTCAACTGGATGCTGCGGATGTTCTCCACATCTGCCCGTACGCATACGTCGCCCCACCATTGCAGTCCCGGAATGTTTTTGGGGACCAAGTTGAAATAATTGTTTCCGCCCGGAATGACATCTTCCAGCGTAAACGCTTTCTTTTCCTGGGCAAAGGTGGTAGAGACGGTCATACTACATAATAAAAAGAATAACAAAAATAGACGTTTCATGTGTGACTTGTCTTTAATCTTGTGAATTTTCTTCTTCCTCGCTACGGCGTTTGTGCATGTAGCGTGGAGCTGGAGCAGCTTTTGGACGTCCGTCGTCTGTAGAAGGACGCGGGTTACGCGGCTTCGGTTCCTCTTTGTATTTGAATTCCTTACGGCGTTCGCGGGTAAATTCTTTTCCGTCGCCGGCTTTCCGTCCGCGGAATACTTCTTTGGAATCGGAATCCCTGCGGAAACCTTCTTTCCGGTCATTGCGGAAGCCTTCTTTCCGGTCTCCCCGAACACCCTCTTTGCGTTCCTTGCGCGCGTATTCCACTTTTTCTCCGTGGTGACGCGGACGGGCCGGTTTTTCTTCGTGCTTCGGCTTGAACTCCTTGTCACTGTTTTCTGAGCGGAATTCCTTATATTTCCCGTCAAAAATCTGGTATTTGCGGAACTGGCATTCCAACGCACCGTTAAACAACGGAATCTTTACGGAAGCCTTCAGTCCGATTTGGTCGAAACATTCGTCGCGGTAGCTCAGAATCCAGGCATCGTTTCCGGCAAACGCATGTTTCAAGCGCTCTCCAATCATCTGGTAAAGTCCTAACAGGTCATCGGAAGAAATACGTTCGCCATACGGCGGATTGGTAATGATGATGCTTTTCTGTTCCGGCTTTTCAAACTGCTGGAACGGTTGGATTTTCAGGATGACATCTTTGCTGACTCCGGCTGCCTTCACGTTGTGCTGGGCAATTTCGTTGGCTTTCGGATTGTTGTCGTATCCGTAAATCTTATGTGTGAATTCACGCTCTTGTGAATCATCGTTATAAATGGCATCGAAAAGTTCCTGGTCGAAATCTTTCCATTTTTCGAATCCGAACTCTTTGCGGAATACTCCCGGGGCGATGTTGCGGGCAATCAGGACTGCTTCGATGGGGATGGTACCTGAACCGCACATCGGGTCAATCAGGTCGCATTCGCCTCGCCAGCCGGTCATCAGAATCATGCCGGCAGCCAATACCTCGTTCAGCGGTGCTTCTACCTGTTCCTGACGGTAGCCTCTGCGATGAAGTGATTCGCCGGAGCTGTCGAGTGCTAGTGTACATTCTTCTTCTGCAATATGGATATGGATGGCCAGGTCCGGATTGCTGATGCGTACAGAAGGACGGTTACCGGTCTTTTCACGGAAGTAGTCAACCACTGCATCTTTCACCTTGTAGGCCACAAACTTGGAGTGGCGGAATTCGCTGGAATAAACCACGGCATCCACGGAAAAACTGCTCATGTTGTCGAGGTATTTCTCCCATTCGATGCTTTTTACGGCATCGTATACCTCATCGGCAGTCTTGGCAGTGAAATGTTTGATGGGTTTTAAAATACGGATGGCGGTGCGCAGGCAGAAGTTTGCCTTATACATCATGGCCTTGTCGCCGGTGAAAGAAACCATGCGTCGACCGATTTCAATGTTGCTGGCTCCCAGCTCAGTGAGTTCTTGTGCCAGAACTTCTTCCAGTCCCTGGAAGGTCTTGGCGATAAGCTCGAATTCTTGATTCATCTTGATAAAATTACGTAATTTCAATTGATAGGGGCAAAATTACGAAATTTCGGTTTGCTAATCAACTGTTTGACTTTGTTTTCTGCGGAAATGTCTTTTTGTTCTGTGGACGATATTTTAGAAAGGGCTTTGAAGGGAGCTTGTGGAATTCTGCTTTTAATGAAAAAATAGAGCCCCTCTCAAGGTACATCTGAGAGAGGCTCTATAATAAATTATTTTACGATATCTTTCAGTTTGATGCTTTGGAATGTCATGTGAGCCACGCTGCTCTCATACAATATACCGATGGTTTCTTTATCAATCATAGTCAGGCAGGAATAGCCCCAGTTGTATCCTTCGTCCAGCAGAAGCTGATGTTCCGGACTCCAGGTATTTCCACCATCCAAACTGATCTTAATAGTCATGTCCTTCCGGGCATTGGTGGAATTAGGATTGGAGAAAATCAGCAGGTCTTTTCCTAACACGTTGTCTTTGGCTTTCACGCTGATCAGGCTGGCCATACATACAGGTTCTATCAGGGCCGTACGGGAAGATTCATGCTCTTTCCACGTCTTGCCTAAATCTTGTGTGGTATATACCGCCCGGCTTCCTCCCCGGTTGTCACGCATGTTCAGCATGAGGGTACCAGGTTCAACTTCGGCCACTTGTGCTTCTGTGGTATTGGTGCGTGCATGGTGATGGATGGTCCAGGTCTTTCCATGGTCCTTGCTGTACATGATGCCTGCATTCGGGATACGGGTCTTGTCGATAAACTGGATAGGGAATACTAAGGTACCATCCTCCATGGTGATGCCTCGTCCCGGTCCCTGAAGCAGGAAGTACCATTCCGGAAGCTTCACCTGCTCGGTGATGTTGATGGGTTCAGACCAGGTCTTTCCGTCATCCGTACTTTTGGCAAGTACCAGCTGGGCCGTATGGTTCATGTCCATGCCCGGGTGGGAACTCCACCAGGCTCGTTGGTTACCCATTCCGTGTGTCCAGGCTGCCACAATCCATACCGTATTGGTTTGGGTGTCTACCAATATAGAAGGGTCGCCGACTCCATTTTGTGCGGCAGGCAGTCCTCCATATTCTTTAAAGGCCAGTGGCAGACGCATCTTTTCCCATGTCTTTCCACCGTCGGTACTACGGCTGAGGCCGATATCGATGTGTTCCTGCAGGTCTACACTGCTGTTGTAGCGTACATCGTATACACCCAAAAGAGTACCTTTGTTCGTAGTAACCAGGCCAGGAATACGGAAAGCGGCAGAACCGTCATCACCTGCGTGACGTACACCGACTCCCATTCTTTGAACCACTTTCTGTTGTGCTACGTTTTTGGTGGGGAGGACTTTTCCGTCTGCTTTCACTTGCGTGATTTCTGCACTGATTTTGGTTTGCAGTGAGGCGTTGGGCTGCATCTCGATGCTGACCCAGAAGAAATTGTATCCGGGGAACAGGTTCTGCTTGCCCTCCAAAGTAAGAGTGTTGGTTTTAGGTGTTACTTCCGATTTCTTGATGGAATAAGAAGGATTTGCCGATAATGTCTGGCCAGGAGTCTGGCTGGAGATGTATTCTACCGGGGCAAACCGTTTTTTCTCTCTGTCTTGGGAAGCATCCGTACCACTATAATAGAGTTTGACTGCTTTTATTTGTGAAAGAGGTACATCTTTGTCAAAGGTCAGTGTGACATTTTCCAGTGTCTGAGTCTCTTTGGCGTCAAGACGCAGGTAAGCCAGCACATTGTCGTGTCGTTCTATCAGGATGGGCACTTGTGGGGTTTTCACGAATACCGTGTCTGCTGCCTGCAGCCCGATAGCAATCATTCCGATACATAGGGAAAGTAATTTTCTCATAATTGGTCGGTGGTTAGGTTAGATTTTTACTTTAGCGATTAGTTTTCTAATGTTTCCTTCTCCGATGATGGGAGCATGAGGGTCTTCCGGATAGACAATCATGAACTGTCCCGGAAGCAAGTCTACGAAGGAGGTTGGAGTGTCTGCATAGAGGGCGCAATCTCCTTCTTTTTGGTAGGCTTGTTTCAATTGACTGACATCTTCAAGGGCTTTCCAGCCGATACGTTCTTTTCCCTCCAGCAGGATGTGTACATCAATATAGTCACGGTGTACTTCGAGTACCTGCTCAGACGCTTTTATACAAGTCGGGTTCACATTGTTGATGAACAGGTTGCTGCCGTCCAGTTCGATTCTTCCACATGGAGTATGCAGCAGGTCGTGATTTTTTACATAGTCAAACAACTGTTTGAATAAAGGGTGAAGTGCTTCGATTCGGGCACTGTTTTGTAGGTTGGATACAATCATATCTTCAAATTTTTATTATTCCATATTGTCTGTCTTGGGCCGCAGGAAGTATAACTGCACGAAGAGTGCAACGGCCACTACGATGGCGAGCATGGCGAAACCAATTCCTAAATTACCATTGTCGCCCCATCGGCCTAACAGGTGCGTAATAAAGGCACCGGCAGCAACTCCTATCATGTTCATCACCCCGTAGGCAGTAGCTCTTTGTTTGCGTGACACAAACTGGCAGAGAATAGGCATGTTGTTGGTGTCGAAGATGCCATAGCCGATACCAAACAATAATCCGGCTGCTACTACGGCAATCAAGTTATGTCCGAATCCCAATAAAAGCAAGGAAGGGATAGTCAGTCCCAGACCGATTGCTCCGGTATATACACGTCCGCGCAGATTTTTCTGAACCCATCTGTCGGATAACGGTCCCCCGATAATGACACCGATAAAGGAAGAGACCGCAATCGTAATGGTAGAGAGGGGACCTGCCTGTGACATTGGTAAATTAAGGTTTTCGGCAAACAAGGTTGGGAGCCAGTTCTTTGTTGCCCATCCGGGAAGGCTGGGGGCAGCAAAATAAAGCAGGATGACCCAGAAGGCTACGTTGGTCAGCAAGGATTTCAGACTGATGAGTACGCCTTCTTTTTCATGTGGCTTGGCTTGGAGCTTTTCTGTCGGAATTGTTTCTATCTTCTTGTCATGCAGGAATAACATCAAAATCACGGCATATGCTATTCCGATGATTCCGAACCAATGGAAAGTGGTGTGCCAGGAGAAGGCAGCAGCGACAGTGGCTCCAAATCCACCGATGGCTTGTCCCATATAAAGTCCTGTCATGTGGATACCCACAGCCAGAGAACGAGATTTTCCCGTGTGGTAGTCTGCAATGAGGGAAAGTCCGGCAGGGATGTAGAGTGCTTCACTCACTCCCATTAAGGCACGCAGCCAAACAATCTGATTGAAGGTGTCGGCAATTCCCATCAGGTAAGTTACGGAAGACCATACGAACAGACTTCCAACAATCAGCCATTTACGGCTCAAACGATCGGCGATGATACCTGAAACTGGACTCATGAGGGCATAAATCCAGAGAAAGATTGCCATCAGATATCCGAAATTAGTGGCTGATTGTAGTTCCGTGATGTCCACTTGCATGGCTTCCTTCATGGTGCTGAGCATTTGCCGGTCCATATAGTTGAGCAATGCCACGCCCCAAAGCAGTCCTACTACAACCCAAGGATAAATCTTAGAGTTTTTCATAATATTATTATGGTTATTCAGTTTGCGATGAAACTTGCCGGATTATTCTCCGGCAAGTATTTCTTTACATAAAGTGTATCCTTTGACCATCATTCTTGGAATATGGAAAGGACCTTTGAACAAGTTACCTTTTGCGGGTTGGGCTACTGTACCGTCGCGGTGCAGGTATCCATACCATTCGCCAAACTCGTTATCCGGGAAATGGGCATACGTCCATTCACTGATTTGTTTGTGGCGTTTCAGGTACTTCTCATCCTTGGTCAGCTTATAAGCATACAGGTTGGCGATGATGGCTTCGGTTTGCGGCCACCAGAACTTCATATCCTGTGAATAATCTTGTGGCGGATAGTTCTTGCAGTCCTTGAAGTTGATGATACCGCCGTACTGCTCGTCCCATCCCCAGTCCCATGACCAGTCGAGGATAGTCAATGCCATGTCAATGAGTTCTTTGTTGCCACCCATGCTACGTGCCACATCAAACAGGAACCAGGATGTTTCGATGCAATGTCCCGGGTTAATGGTACGTCCGCTCATGGTATCGATGAATTCTCCCTTAGGGCCAACCATTTCTAACAGTGCCTTGAATTCCGGATGCATGAAATAGTGTTTCAGGGCATAGATGGATTCTTCTATCTGGGCATCCAGTTCCGGGTCGGAAATCACTTTCTTGATGCAGGAAGCCACGTTGACCATAATCATGGTGATGGAATGGCCCTGTGCCTGGAGAGTCGGAAGGTATTTCGGCTCCAAAATGCCGGGAGTATTCAGGAAATGACGCATCCGCTTGAACAAATCAAGTGCTTTCTTTGCATATTCCTGGTTGCCAGTAGCCAGTGCATATTCCGACATGGCAATGGCGGCGAAGCTTTCAGAAAAGACATATCTTCTTTTCCGGAGCGGAGTGCCGTCGGCCATGACTTCGAAATACATTCTTCCATCCGTATCGAAGCAGTGGTTTTCAATGAAATCCAGCGTCAGTTTGGCTGCTTCCAACCATTCCGGATTCTTTTCCACATGGTTGTAAGCAAAAGAGCAGATGAAGGCAAAACGTCCCTGGAACCACACCGATTTGGTGGTGTCGAACAGCTGTCCGTCGCGGGCTACACAGGTATATACGCCTCCGTGTTTCTTGTCAAGACCATATTTCAGCCAGAAAGGCATGATGTTGTGGGTAAGATCTTCCTTGTAGTTCTCAGCCCAGTACTTTGCGTAGGTATCTATGCACATCATAAGGCCGACGATTAGAATTTGTTGCAACGGTCAAAGAAATGGATAGCTTCCAGTTCCGCTTTCATGCGGGCCTCTTCTTCATCAGTCATATTTTGGAACGGAGTACGGTTCTTGCCCAGATCCAGTCCGATCAGTTTCATGATACGCTTTCCGGCTACGATGTTGCCGCGGTAGTGACAAATTACATTGATGACATCTTGTGAGAAATTTTGCAGTTCACGTGCCTTTTCAATGTCACCAGCTTTCCAGGCATCGAGAATACCTACCAGATTGATGCCGTTATAGTTTGTGGTTCCACCGATACCACCCTGTGCACCGCCCATGGCCAGTGAAGGAAGAATGGTTTCATCCTGGCCGTGCAGCATGTCGAACTTGCCGTTCTTGTACAGGCGGCACTGGTTGTATTCATAAATGCTTTCGTACGTATATTTGATGCCGGCAAAGTTAGGGATACGTCCGTCTACCGCTTTCAGCAATTCCACCATCGGCAGGTAGGCACCGTTGAATGCCGGAATGTGGTAATAATAGAATGGAAGATTTGGCGCTCCAGCTGCGATTTCTTCGCAGTATTTCACCAGTTCTTCGATGCGGCCGATTTTCGGGAAGGGAGGAGCCATGGCACCGATACCCCATGCCCCGATTTTCTGTGCATGTTCGGCCAGCATCTTACTTGCCTTTACGCAGCAGCTTCCTACGTGGACAATCACTTTGAAGCCTTTGGGGGCTACTTCAATCCAACGTTCAGCCAGTTTCATACGTTCTTCTTCCGTCAGCATGTAGCCTTCACCAGATGAACCATTGATGAACACACCTTTCAGGCCGTTTTTTGCCAGCATAGCCGCATATGCAGCAATCGGTTCATAGTTTACCTCGCCATTTTCATAAAATGGGGTAAACGGAGCATCAATTAAGCCAATGATTTTTTCCATAATATTGAATTTAGTAAATTGATTTATTTAATAACTACAAAAATAGCGATATAATTTTTATATTACAAAGATTTTCCGCCTATTTCAGAAAATATTTTCTTATTTAAGAGGATAAACCGTAATCTTTGGTGTGCGTATTCCCGGCTTTATTTCTCCACAGACCATGTATAAGCAATGTTGGTGTTGGAGGAGGATACCTCCTGCGCGGGCCATGCCGGAAACTTGAGGGTCCACTGTCCATTTCTGGCTGGTAAAGTCAAAATAGAGGATGTCGTCATTGAACTGATACCAGGAAGGGGCATGGGTCATGTAATCTTTTCCAGCTTTTCCATCCAAAGCTTTTTTGAAGATGGTATAATTGACTCCTCCCGTAAGAATGAGGTGGGTAGATGTTTGTGTGCCACTTCCTCCTGCCATGCAGCGCTTCTCTCCATTGGCTTCTGCGGGTATATCTGCTTCGTATTTCCAAGTGTTTGTTTCGGGGAGATAGCATAAGATGTCATGCGACAGGATGCTTTCCGAGGCTTTAGCTGGAGCCTGATATCCCCCTATCAGATAAAGCTTGTGTCCGTCGTGAAGCAGAATGGGTTGCACCCGTTGAGGCCCAGGGTAGCTGGATAGTTTCTGCCAGGCGGTTCCCTGTTTCAAATCGAGTTTGTATAAGGCGTTCTGCTGGTGCTGCTGGTTTCCTCCGGTGAGGTAAATAGCCCCGTTGAGCAAGGTAGCTGCAGCATTGTCTATGGCCTCAGGTAATGAAGGAAGTTGTTTGACGGCAAACCTTTGTGAAGAGTCGACGAGTTGAATACAGAATACATTGGTTAGGCAGGAATCTGCATTGGCCCCTCCGATGCAGACCAGTCCCTGCGGAGTTTCTACACTACAGCCATAAGCCACTGGATAGGGAAAATCTGACAAGGAAATCCATCGTGGGGATGCAGACTGAAGGTTGAGTGCATAGCATTGATTATAAAACACTTTCTTGCCCCCTTCTGCCGCGGGTTTGCCTGGAAAATTGCATCCTCCACCTACTACCAGCCAGTCATTGATAAAGCCGGCAAAAGGAGCAGATACCCCTTGAGCTACTGGATAATCAGGAAGCTGTTGTGGGTATGAGGGAGTGGATTGGGCCAGGATTACTGTGTATTGTAATACAAGGATTCCCCATATCAGGAGTTGTTTTTTCATACGTTTTTTATTTGGTTAAAATGATAGTGAAGTTTCTTTTGCTAAAATAAGCATAAAATTTAAATCATGCATAGTTTAATGAATAATTTTCCTGATTTTCGCATTGATAATTAATATTTTGATTTTGTTGTTTTGTATGATTAAATTTATTATCTTAGCAAACGCTTGACTGGACTATGTGTTTTAGTAAATAAAATACGTTCTATAGGTTATCAAACATAAAATTTTCAAATGATTTGTTGGAAAAGAAAAGGGTTGTTTGTTATTTTAGCATGCTGTTTTAGGTTTAATTAAAGAGTTTTGTCATGATAGTGCAAAGATTAATCGAAGGATTAGGAAATGGTACGAAAAATATGCTGACTCAAAAAAGGATTCTGACTTATTTGATGCATAATCATTCTTCTACTATTCCTGATCTGGCGAAAGACATTGATTTGAGCATTCCTACCGTCACTAAGTTTGTGATGGAATTGGTGGAAGAAGGATATATTATCAATTACGGAAAGCAAGAGACAAGCGAGGGGCGGCCTCCCAATCTGTATGGTTTGAATCCAGATTCGGCTTATATGGTGGGGGTGGATATTAAGTCTTTTTGTTTGAATATCGGTTTGATGAATTTTACAGGTGATATGGTTGATATTCAAATGGGGACAGAATGTCATCTCGACAATACGTTGGAAAGTCTGGATGTGCTGATTCATCATATTTCCACATTCATTGAGAAACATAAGAATGTCAGGGAAAAGATTCTTCAGGTTGGGGTGAACATCTCCGGGCGGGTCAATCCGGAGGAAGGTTACAGTTTCAGCATGTTTAATTTCGAGGAACGTCCGCTGGCTGAGATTCTGACCGAAAAAATCGGCATTCCGGTGAGCATTGACAATGATACCCGTGCCATGGCTTATGGCGAGCTGCTGAAAGGGGTGGTCAAAGGAGAAAAAGATGTGGTGTTCATCAATCTTAGCTGGGGACTTGGTTCGGCCTTTATCATTGATGGAAAAATCTATACGGGACGTTCGGGTTTCTCGGGAGAATTCGGTCATTTCAATGTGTTCGACAATGAAATCATCTGCCGTTGCGGAAAAAAAGGATGTCTGGAAACCGAAGTTTCCGGTTCGGCGCTGCATCGGATTCTTTGCGAGCGGGTGAAGAGCGGACAGACTTCCATCCTTTCTAAGCGAATTCTTACGGGGGATTCTCCGCTTACCTTGGAAGAGATTGTGGAGGCCACCAATAAAGAAGATATCCTGTGTATTGAACTGGTAGAAGAAATCGGTCGCAAGCTGGGACGTTATCTTGCAGGACTGATCAACCTGTTCAACCCGGAACTGGTGGTCATCGGCGGAACGCTGGCGTTGACGGAAGATTATATCTTGCAACCCATCAAGACCGCCATCCGCAAATATTCTTTGAATCTGGTAAGTAAGGATTCGGCTGTGGTCTTGTCGAAGTTGCAGGCAAAAGCAGGAGTGGTAGGTGCTTGTCTGCTGTCCAGAAGCAAATTGTTTGAATGGTAAATCATAGAAAATAGGTGAGCCTGTCTGGAATGATTCATTTCAGACAGGCCTGTTTTTTGTGTATACATTTGTTGTTTTTCTATTCTTCCGCCCGATATTCCAGTATGTCCCCCGGCTGGCAGTCCAGTTCCTTACAGATGGCCTCCAGGGTAGAGAAGCGTATGGCCTTGGCTTTTCCTGTTTTCAGGATAGAGAGGTTTGCCGGTGTCAGGTCAATCCGTTCGGCAAGCTCTCCCAGCGAAACTTTCCGTTTCGCCATCATCACATCGAGATTTACGATAATCGGCATAAATTATTCAGTTTAGTTTTCTTTTTTCTTCAGTCAATACCTTCCACCAGCAAGTGTAGCGTCTTATCAATACGTGGTGCAGGTACATTCCACCATAAATCATTCCCATCATGACTAATACACGATGGGAACGTGTCTCTATCAGTCGCTCGATGAATAACCAGTAAATGACGGTCAATAGCATCAAGGTGAGTATCTAAAATTAAATCGTCAAATCGTTTTCTTGTTTCAAGCGTACGGCAACTACGAAGACCTCCGTGAGAAGTATCAGGAGTATGAGGCTCATCCAGCTGAATTCAAAGGGAGAAGCAGGCTGAATGACATACCCCGGAACGGTGAGTTGGGTCATGGCATCGTGAGATTCACACCATGACTGGAAATATTTGGCCAAAGTGTAGGCGGTGGGAGGATAGACTCCCCATCGGATACGCCGGATATTGGCGGGTGTGAATATCTCTTTACGGATGACGGAGATAAATAAGCGGATAAGGCTGTAGAATCCATATAGGGTAAACAATCCCGTAATTGCCAGCAGCACATAAGCGAAAGTCGTAAGACCACTGGGAGTGATATATGCATGGCATTGTATGAATCCGGCCGGTACACGAGTGCCGGTTTGCAGGTTGGTTACTTGTTGGGCTGACTGTGGCAGTACATCAAAGGTCACCGCAGTCACTTTGTCGAAAGCGGGATGGGTACGTTCTATGCGAATGGGAGCCAGTTGGTCGGGTTCATTCCAGCCGTCGATGAACCCTCCTATCGATTCGAACAAGATGCCAAGGAGGGCGATTAATGCAATGATTTTAAATGTTTTCATCGTGTGAATGTGTTTGTGTGGATAATGTCTGGTCTTCTATTTCAATCGTTTCTGCCTGGGCAGGCTGATACCATGAAGCCGGTTGCGGAACCAGCTTCTTTTGGATGAACAGTATGCAGAGGACGGTGAGGACAAATCCTCCGGCTGCCATGAGTGCTGCTCCGGTGGCTCCATAAGTAGAAACCATGGTTGCATTCGGGTCGTCTGCCGATAAGAAAGCAATCACAGCCGCACTGTTATTGACAAAGTGCATCAAGATGCCGGGTAGCAGGCTACCCGTGCGGTAATACATCCATCCCAGTGCCAGTCCGGTGACAAAGGCGAAAGGTGCCTGTACCCAGTTGCCGTGTACCAGTCCGAAAATCAATGAAGAAAGTACGATGGCCCCTGCCGGATGTTTCCATTTGCGGAGCAGATGTCCCTGAATGGCACCACGGAACAGCAGTTCCTCTACGAGGGGAGCCATGATGACGATGGCCACGATACCTAAGGGATGGTGCATCATCATGTCAAAGGCAGCTTCCATATTGTTGGGTAGGTCGGCCAGCTCGTTGAAGTAATTGGTCCAAAAGCCCATCGCTAAAATGAATATCACCGATGTAACTAACAGTTTGGGGGAGCAGTGATATCCCCAAGTCTTCCGGTCCAGTTCCACATATTTACCTGCCAGCAGATGGATGCCTACTGCGGCGGTAGAGAGTACCTGTGCCAGCATAATCAGGTTTGTATACAGACTGTCGGGTGTCTTCGGCAATTCGAAGGTGTGGCGATACAGCATGTATCCACAGATGGTTACCCCCATGAAAGCCAGTTGGTAGGCAAAGAAATACAGTAATAATTTGATGGCGCGTCCCATAATCGTGTACGTTTTAAAAAGTTTGTTTACTTGTTGGTTGAAAGTTTCTGAAGAGCCGGACCTTCAGCGCCCCAGGTCAGCAGATAAGCCGGATTCCAGGTTTTTCGGTCCGCATCCCAGCGGTAAGCCTTTTTTTCGGTCAGGGTTCCCTGTGTGTCGTATCGGTATTCGTACTTCCACTTGGGAGTGAGTGTTTTGCCGTCTTCATTCAGGGTAGATACCGTCAAGCTTTGGTGGTTTTGTCCGTAAATGAAGGTTTCTTTTGCGTTTGCGTGTGTGGCTGTCAATGTCATCAGTGCAGCGGCGATTCCTGCTGCCAGTGTTTTTTTTGTGAATGTCTTTTTCATAACTGTACGTGTTTGTGTGTAAATAGTGTGTGTCGTTTGTTTTCGATAAATATTTATCGTTTTTCGATATGCAAATGTAGGTATTATTTTTGAACTCCAAAAGAAAAACAGAAATATTTTATCGAAAAACGATAAATTTTTCTGTTTTTACGGGAAAAATGAGGCTTAAAGGCCTGGAAAAGGAGAAAAGAGGACTTTGCAGGCTTTAAGGAGCATAGGTGTATGGTAAGGTCTGAATTTTGGAAAACCTAAGGATATGGATGGAGAAATGCAGTGGCTTATTTTACGTTTCCATTACGGAAAACATACGTTTCTCAGTGCGGAAACGTACGTTTCACGGTAGGAAAACGTATGTTTCCGTATAGGGAAATATAAAAAATGCCCTGTTTCTTAGGAAATAGTGTATTGTGGTTTTATAGTTATTGCTTTTGCGTCGTATATAACTGAGAGCTTTGTCGGTTTGTTTTATTGTGTAAAAAGAATTGACTGATTGTGTTTGGAAACCTTATAGTATAAGAATAATTGTAAGGAGAATTCCTGAAAATAAGAAGAAAATCTTTAATTTTGCTCGCTACGAATTGAATTTGGAATCATAATGGAAAAACAGCTGATAGAAGGTCTTAGGCGTGGAGATGAATCTGTATTCAGATGCATTTACGATCGCCACTATGAATCTCTATGTCGTTTTGCAGATTTGTTTCTGCACGATACGGCGTTGGCGGAAGAGATAGTAGATGACGCCATTTTCTATCTGTGGGAACACCGTGCGGAGGTGGAAATTGTGTATTCTTTGAGGGCATATCTGATGAAGTCTGTTCGCAATCGTTGCCTGAATGAGTTGAATTCTCTTTCCCATCGTGAAGAACTCCGTTTTTCTTCTTTTTCGCTTCCGGAAAATGTGGAATTTCTGGATACCTTATTTGTAGAAAAAGACCATCCGCTGGGATATTTGCTGGAGCAGGAACTGGAGGATGAACTGGCACGCAGCATTGAGGCTTTACCAGAAGAATGCAGGACCGTATTCAAGAAAAGCCGTTATGAACAAAAGAAATACGAAGAAATTGCTCAGGAGCTGAATATTTCTATCAATACGGTTAAATATCACATAAAGAATGCATTGTCATTTCTTCAGAAGCACATGTCTGGCTATCTGAAACTTCTTTTATGCTATATTTTTTGGGGAAATTGAAAAAAGTTCTTTTTTGACTACCCTGCTTTTCCTCTTTTTTGTCTTACTTATAAACACAGCAAATTATGCAGCACGAAAAAATGAAAAATGAACGGATTGATGGGTTGATTGCGGAATACCTTTCCGGCCATCTGACGGCAGACGCTTTTCAGGAATTGAAAAGTTGGAGCCGGGAGTCGGAAGAAAACCGTAGGTATGTCCGTGACAAGATTGAAGTTTGGTTTTCTTCAGGTGCTGCCGCCGATGAAAAAAAGATGTTTGATAAGGAAGAGGCTTTTGCCCGCTTCCAGAAGAGAGTGGCAAATGAACGTCCAAGAGTTTATCGGATTCCGTGGAAGATTGTCTATCGGGTAGCAGCTGTAATCTTGATATTGCTGCTTCCGTTAGCAGGTTACTGGAAAGGACAAGAAACCCTCCGTCAGACCTTCTCGGATATGGTAGTGGAAGCTCCGCTGGGAGCACGAACCAAGTTGTATTTGCCCGACGGCACATTGGTATGGCTAAATGCGGGTTCTAAAATTACCTATTCGCAGGGATTTGGCATGGACAACCGGCAATTGAATTTGGAAGGAGAAGGATATTTTGAGGTAATTCATAATCAGGAACTGCCTTTTGAGATTCATACACGTGAAGTGGATTTGCGGGTAATGGGTACCAAGTTTAATTTCAAGAACTATTCGGACGATGAGGAAGTGACGGTAAACCTGCTGGAAGGGAAAGTAGCCTTGCACAATGGTATGAAATCCATGCCGGAATTGTATCTTTCGCCTAATGAGAAGATGGTGATGAATAAGCGTACGGGAGAAATGAGGAAACTGAAGAGCTGTGCCGAAAATTCCAGGTTGTGGACGAACGATGAATTGTTTTTTGATGAAGAATTGTTGCAGGATATAGCCAAGAAGCTGATGCGTAGTTATGACGTGAAAATAGAGATTGCCGACAGTCTGAAGAACCGTCGTTTTTACGGTAGTTTCAGGGTGATGGGCAATACCATAGAAGAAGTGTTGGAAACTATTGCTTCGACCAATCGCATGAAGTATCGATACGAAAATGAGAAATACATTCTTTATTAACTGATTTGTCAAACCTTAAAAAGAGAAACACCATGAAAATGAAACCTTCCAGCTGACAGAGCTACAAGGCGAAGACATAAAAAACAAGGAAGATGCGGGCACATCCTCCTTGCAAGTTTACAAGTCTTTTGCATATAGGGCATAATAACTTGAATCAAAGATACTGCAAAGATAGGTATTCTTCGATTCTTACAATTCCAACTTTTAGTTATTTAATTAAAAATCAACAGAATTATGAGATATTTCAGTAAGGCTATGTTAATAGCCTCGGCAGCGCTTTGCCTGAACTTATCGGCTTTTTCTCAGAATATTACGTTGAAAACCGGTAATGTGACAGTAAAAGAGGCAATGGAACAATTGAAGAAGTCGTCGGGTTACTCGTTTGTATTTTCATCGGTCGATGTGAACACGCAGAAACGGGTGTCTGTATCGGTACAGAATGCCAGTATCGAGGAAGCGGTGAAACAAATCCTGGCCGGACAGAAAGGCTTGAATTATGAAGTAAAAGGAAAAAAGATTATTATTCAGAAAAAAGAAGTAGGCTCTTCTTCGAAGGTAAGAAAAGTTTCCGGACGTGTAGTAGATGTAAATAATGAACCTGTTATTGGTGCAAGTATCCAAGTTGAAGGTACTGGTGTGGGGACGATTTCTGATTTTGATGGAAATTTTACACTGGAAGCGGCAGAAGGTAATACTTTGGTATTTTCTTTTATTGGTTATAAGAAACAATATATTCCTGTAAAAGGACAGAAGAAATTGTCGGTAGTTATGCGCGAGGATTCTGAGATGCTGGACGATGTGGTAGTGATTGGTTATGGAACCGTGTCCAAAAAAGAACTGACCAGTGCGGTATCACATGTATCCAGTAAAGACATGTTACAAATAGGAAGCGGCAATCCAGCCATGCAGATACAAGGAAAGGTATCAGGCCTTGCCATTGAAAATTCAACACCTTCTGATCCGAACTCTTCGCCAAGTATTCAGGTACGTGGAGTGTCTTCCCGTTCTGCCGGATTAGGTCCGTTGATTGTGATTGACGGTGTACCAGGGGGAAGTTTGGATAATGTGAACGAGAACGATGTGGAATCTATTGATGTATTGAAAGATGGAGCTGCCTCTGCCATTTATGGGACACGTGGATCGAATGGAGTGATTGTAATTACTACGAAAAAAGGGAGTACAGATGGAAAGATACATACTTCTTATTCAGGTTTTGTCAATATTTCTACACCTATCAGAGAGCTGGACGTACTGTCGGCTGATGAATTCCGTGAATATAAGCGTGGAGAAGATTATGGGGCAAACACTAATTGGTTTGATGAACTGACTAAAGTGGCAGTTTCACACAGTCATACCTTGCAGGTGATGGGGGGTAATTCGAAGAACAATTATAAAGCTACAGTGGACTATAAAAATACGGAAGGTATAGATTTGCGCTCCGAAAAGAAACAGCTTGGAGCACGTCTTTCTTTAAATCATACCGGAAAGAATGATTTGTATAATGTGGTTTTAAATGTAGCTCCTCGCGTTATCAATTACCAGGATGCAGATTATGATACTTTCCGTTCGGCCTTGATGATAAATCCTACGATTCCGGTGATGGACCCGAACAATCCTGGATATTATACCAAAATAACCACGTACTCAACAAATAATCCAGTAGAAATATTAAAGCTGGAACAGAGTGGAGGTGAGCAGACTATTTTAAGCTGGGATGGGACATTCAAATTGAACTTGTTGCCATTGTTTAGTGCTAATAAAAGCCATTATTTGAGTACCCAGGTTACATTGGCACAACAAATTATAGAAACAGATTATAGCTGGTTTCGTCCGTCGGTGTCCACAATTGAACAAGATAATGGCTTTTCGGGTGAGGCGAGCAGAAGTTATAGTAAGAATAAGCAAGAATCGTTGGAATGGCTTGTGAATTATGGATACGATACAGGTAGTCATCATCTTAAATTTATGGGAGGATATTCTTATCAGTACTTTGTAAACGATGGACTGAGTGCGGAGAACAAGAATTTTGCATCCGATCTTTTGGGAGCAAATAATCTGGGCTCTGGTACATACAATAGTGATGAGATTGGACGCTTGGGTATGGGTTCCTATAAGAATGATTCTAAGTTGATTGCCTTTTTCGGGCGTTTAACTTATAATTATGGAGATAAATATTTTGCTACTTTTTCATTACGTCATGAAGGTTCGTCAAAGTTTGGGGTAAATCATAAATGGGGTTCTTTCCCGGCTGTATCTGCCGGATGGCGTATTAGTGAAGAAAGTTTTATGAAAGATATAAAGTGGATCAGTGATTTAAAATTGCGTGGAGATTTTGGAGTGACTGGAAACCAAGATTTTAGTAGTTATCAATCATTGGCCTTGATGTCATCGTATGATTTGATTTACTATCAGGGGTCTTATATAAAAGGATGGGGTTCAAGTTCAAACCCTAATCCAGATCTTCGTTGGGAAAAAGGAAAAAATTGGAACGTCGGTCTTGATTTCAGCTTGTTTGATTATCGGTTAAGTGGTAGCATCAACTATTATCACCGTAAACAGCAGGACTTGTTAGGTACATACGATGTTCCGCAGCCTCCTTATGCACATCCTACTACATTTGTAAATGTAGGAACCATGAAAAATACTGGTGTGGAAATTGAACTCAACTGGAATGCTGTGCATACCAAAGATTTTGATTATACGGTAGGCTTTGTGGGTTCTACTTCCAATAATAAGTTCGTTTCCTTCTCAAATGATACCTATGAAGGACAGTCTTTCTATTGGCTGAGTGGTTTCCCATTGTATCCAGGTAACCCAGGATCATTGCAACGAATTGAAGAAGGAGAGCGTATCGGTAATTTTTATACATTTGAATATGCCGGTTTAGATGAAGATGGAGGATGGCTGGTTTATTCTAAAGATGGAAAGAAGATTCCTATTACAGAAGGTACTGATGCAGATAAAAAAGTTGTAGGGAATGGCTTGCCTAAGTTTTCGATGTCCATGACTCATTCATTCCGGTATAAGGATTTTGATTTGAATTTGTATTTCCGTGGAAACTTCGGCTATCAGATTTATGATGCTCAAGATTTGTATTATGGTTTGCAGAATGCAGCTCCTAATACTAATGTGCTGGAATCTGCTTATAACGAAAATAAGGATATAACTGGAACAAATGTGCATAGTAGCTATTTTGTACACAATGGCAATTTCTTGAAATTGGATGTGGCTACATTGGGATATACCTGGAATTGTGGAAGTAAATGGTTGGAAAAGGCTCGCTTCTATATAACAGGGCGTAACCTGTTTACTATTAGCGGGTATCATCGTGGGTTGGATAAAGATGCTTATTGTATAAACGGAATGGAACCTGGAGTACCTTATAGTAAAAATGGATATTATCCGTCTTCTCGTCAGTTCTTGTTTGGTGTTCAACTTAATTTTTAATTTGGTATATTATGAAAACATCTAAGATAAAAAATATTTTCTGTGCACTAGGTTTGTTGGCTTCTGTGGGATGTACAGATTTGACTGAAACTACATATGATATAATTCCTCAGGACCAGTTCTATCAGACGAAAGAAAATGTGCTTCAGGGGTTTGTACGTCCTTTTGGACACGGTTACTGGCTATGTAGAGGGGCGATGTATTGGATTGGAGAGTTATCAGCCGACCATTACATGACCGTACAACGGGAGGAACATTGGTATAATGGAGGAGAATTTTTTCGTTATCACTATCATACTTGGACAATTGATGATTCTGCTGTAAGTGCTATTTGGGAAGATACTTATAGGGGGATTATGCAGTGCAATGCCAGTATTTATGACTTAAACCGCCTGAATCCGGAGGATTATGGTTTTACACAGCAGGATTTTAATGATTTTATTGCACAGACCCGGGTATTACGTGCCTGGATGTATATGACACTGTTTGATTTGGTACATAATATACCTGTTGTGACAGATTATCCCTCTACAGAATTGCCTCTTCAGTCTACTCCTCAAGAAACCTTTGCTTTTCTTGAAAAAGAACTTACGGAATCTTTACCTTTACTAAAGAAAAAGGAAGGTTCGGAAGGAAATGGCCTCAATCAGGGACAATGGACGCAAGGGGGATGTGCCGCTTTGCTGGCAAGATTGTATATGAATGCCAGTTGGTGGATTGACGAGGACAAGACTGCGGAGGCTGAGAAATATTGTGAAGATATCATTAATGGGGAATATGGTTTCTATGACATTGATACTCGTTGGGACGCTCCTTTTGATTGGGATAATGACAAATCAAATGAATTGTTGTTTGGATATCCTTCTTCATTTGGGGGTATGCATTGGTTGTATGATACAGAAATGTTCTGGCAGGTGGCTCCTTTCTTGTCGCCTAAATATTTTAGATTTACCGATTGGGGAAATTGTAACCCGAAATATGCTTTGCAGCCGGGACTGGATTTGCAGGGTAATGAGTATACATTTGCCAATGGGAAGCCTGTTCGTAAATTTATGAAATATCCGGATGACGTCCGTTTGAAAAAATATGTAAATTTGGCTGATGGAACTCGTGAAGGTATGTTTTTGTATGGATATTTACCTTATACAGAGAATGGAGAAACAAAGTATGTGACGTCGGATAATGGGGCTTATACTTTGTATATTCGTGACCAAGTAGGTGTATTCCGTGATACAGATCCGGATAATCCTTCCCCAAATCCCTCCAATGGTACCAAGACGACTGAGTCGACCATGGCAACAGGTGATCAGAATTCGGGTTGGTGTTTGATTAAATATCCGATTTATGCGTCAGACAATCCTCACAAGATTGAGTCAGACTATGCTTTAATCCGTTTGGCTGAAATTTACTATTATTTGGCTGAGATCCGGTTTCATCAAGGAGAAAAAGCTGAAGCTGAAAGGTTGTTGAACAAAGTTCGTAAACGCTATTATCCGGCGGGGTCTTCCAGTTTATACCCGGAAGACGGAAGCGCACTGACGGAGCAAGAGCTTTTGGATGAATGGGGACGTGAATTTCTGGGTGAAGGTTTGCGGCGTCAGACGTTATGTCGTTTTGGAGTGTTTACCACAGGTACCTGGTGGGATAAACAGCCGGATGAAGATGATCATACAATGTGGTTGCCTATCTCGCGAAAAGCCTTGAATACAAATCCGAACCTAAAACAGAATCCGGGTTATCCGTCTATTTAATTGGTGAAAAATATCCTTTATACCCGTTGACAGACTTGCTGTAGAGATTAGTCTGTCAGCGGGTAGTAACAAAATAGATTCAACTAAAATCTGTACTTACCATGAAAACTCGATTAAGAATGTATTGTGTAAGTTGTCTGGTAACCTTAGGGGCCGTACAACTTTCTGCACAAACTTATCACTGGATACATAGCAGTGAGAATGAAACTTGGCAACAATCCACTGTCCGCTTGAAAAGCGAAGTAAATACCCTTCCGGATGTGTCTGTGGACGAAAAGACTAAAATTGCTACGTTTAAGACCTGGGGAGTCACTTTCAATGAGCTTTGTTGGGATGCACTGGGTGTGCTGACCCGCGAAGAGCAGGATGAAATCTTGAAGAAGGTATTTGCTCCGGATGGTGATTTACGTGTCGGGCGGGGACGGATTTCATTGGGTGCCAATGACTATGCCCGTTCCTGGTACAGCTGCGATGAAGTGGAAGGAGATTTTGAATTACGCTATTTCAATATCGACCGGGATAAACAGGCGATTATTCCTTTCATCCGGGCAGCACAGAAGTATAATCCGGCACTTACCTTTTGGATTTCTCCCTGGTCTCCCCCCAGCTGGTTGAAAATAAATGGAGATTATCCGGTGTTGAGTAGTCCGGCCAACCATCTGTCGCCGAAGTTGGATTACCTGCTGTATGGAAATGTAGGCGGAACAACCGATCCGGACGAGATGAAGCTGGTAGGAGAACGCAAAGGAAAATTCCCCCGTCAGCTGGCTACTACCGACTATATGATACAAGATCCTCGTTATTTGCGGACGTATGCCAATTACTTCTGTAAGTTCATCGATGCCTACAAGGCAGAAGGTATCCCTATTGATATGGTGATGTATCAGAATGAGGCGTACAGCTATACGCCCTATCCCGGATGTGCATGGACGGCAGAAGGGACTATTCTCTTTAATCGGGATTACCTGGCTCCGGCATTGAAAAAGGCGCATCCCGAGGTGAAGTTGTATTTAGGCACACTGAATACGAACCGACAGGATCATGTGGAGACGATTCTTTCGGACAAACAGTTGCAGGCTTGTATTTCCGGAATGGGTTTTCAGTGGGAAGGACGCGAGATTCTGTCAGCCATCCGGCAGCAGCATCCCGACTGGAGTTACATTTGTTCCGAGAGTGAATGTGGTTGGGGAAGCTTCGACTGGAAGTCGGGCGAACACACTTTTGAACTGATCAATCATTATTTGGGGAATGGATGCAACGAGTATAACCTTTGGAATTTCATTCTCTCGGATGAGGGAACAAGCACCTGGGGATGGAAACAGAATGCCTTGATTCGGGTTGATTCAAAGACACGTACGTTTACGTATACACCTGAATACTTTGCGGTGAAGCATTATGCCCACTACATTGTCTCCGGTTCGGAAGTACTGGCTTATAAGCCGGAAGGAGACGACAAGAAACCGGTGCTGGTGGTAAAGACTCCGGCACAGAAATATGTGGTGATAGCTGGAAATTTCAAGGAAGAGTCACAAAAGCTGACCGTAAAGTTGGGCAAGCGGTATTTGGAGGTGGTGCTGGCTCCTCATTCCATGAATACGTTTGAAATGAAATAATACAGAAAGGCATTGAAAATTTGGAAGCAAGATCATGAAACAGGCTATGGTGGGGAAGCACTTATTTATCGCAATTTTGTTGGGAATCATATTGTCGAGCAATACATATAAAAAAGAGTCTCCTTCTTTGGCAGGGATGACCGTAGAATTAGCTGAGACTCCTCTTGGTGTAGACACTCCCGCTCCGAGGTTTGGCTGGCAGCTGACGGCCACTCCGCAGGAAAGGGGAATCTATCAGACGGCCTATCAGCTGATTGTGCAGGATGAGGCTGGAAAGCGGGTATGGGATTCCGGAAAGGTGGCAGGAGATGCGTCCCAGCAGGTGGTGTACCAAGGAGAAGCTTTGCAGTCGATTACCCGTTATACGTGGAAGGTAAAGGTATGGAACAATCAGGGAAAGGTGCAGGAAGGAACGTCCTGGTTTGAAACCAGTCTGCTGACGGACCATGAGGCAAATGGCTGGCACGGAGCCCGCTGGATTGGGGGAGACGATGAGGATATGGTGCTTTATTCTCCCTATCTGCCTGTGTTCCGCTTGGATTTCTCTTTCCAGATGAAGGAGCAGGCCGAGTCTCGGAAGATTGCTTTTGTGTATGGGGCGAATGACGAGCGCTTAATGGATGCAAACAAGAACCTGTATCATCTTTCCAACGGGAAGGATGCTTCTTATATAAAGGTAGAGTTTGACTTGACGCCGCTGAAAGGAGGCGGAAACGCATGGATACATCTTTATCGTGCAGGTTATCAGCCCGATGACAAACCCTCCGTACCGTTGAAATCTTTTTTGATACCGAGTGAGGTATTGAATGCCGGGAACCAGTATCGGGCGCATACTTTCTCTCTGTATTCCAACTTGGGCTTTACGGTCTTGAAAAAAGGAGACGTGCAGTTAGGGGAAGTGAATGTGAATCCCTTGGGACAAGGAGGTGATTTCATTGCCTTTCCTGTAGTGGGTGAGGTAGGCTTTGCCTTGGAGGATGCGAAGGCCTTTTCGAGGGTGAAGACGGATATCCGTAATTTCCGGAGTCCGGAAAACCGACTGACTTCCGTGAAGCTGGATGCGTCCCGATTGAAAGGGGGGAGGAAATGGTATGTGCAAGACCCGAGCCGCAATTCCATGCCGATGTTGCGTACGGAGTTTGCGACTTCCTCCAATAAAATCAAGAAAGCACGGCTGTATGTCACCTCCCGTGGTATTTATGAGATGTATCTCAACGGGCAACGGGTAGGAAAGGATTATTTCAATCCGGGCGTGACACAGTACAACAAAACGCATCTGTATCAGGTGTACGACGTGACGCAGCTAATACAAGCCGGGAAGAATGCATTGGGTGCGGTGCTGGCTGAAGGATGGTGGAGCGGAGGTGCCACTTATGCCGGAGAAAACTGGAACTTCTTCGGCGACCGTCAGTCGTTGCTGGCCCAGCTGGTAGTGACGTACGAGGATGGACAGCAGCAGGCGGTGGTCACTTCGCCGGACACATGGAAGTATTTCAACCAGGGGCCGGTGGTGTATGGCAGTTTCTTTCAGGGAGAAGTCTATGATGCCCGGAAGGAACAGGCAATCGCCGGATGGTCTCGCCCGGGTTACGACGACTCGGCGTGGAAACCGGCGGTGGAAGTGACGCTGGAAAATCATGTCAGTCAGGTGGGAGGAGGAAACGTGCCGAAAGTGAACGATTATTCGGCTTTTCACCTGAAAGCCCAGTATGGTCAGACGGTACGGGCCATTCAGCAACTGACGGCGCGGTCGGTGGAAGAAGTACGGCCGGGTATCTTCGTGTACGACATGGGACAAAACATGGTGGGAGTGCCTGAAATCACACTTCGCGGCATGGAAGCGGATCGGGAAATCAACCTGCGTTATGCCGAGGTGAAATATCCGGACCTGCCGCGTTATGCCGGCAACGAGGGAATGATTATGCTGGAGAATATCCGTGCGGCGATGGCGCAGGATAAATACATCACCAAGGGAGGGGAGGAAACAATTGCACCGAGGTTCACCTATCACGGCTATCGGTATGTCGAGATTACGGGCATTGACAAGGCTTTGCCTTTGGAAAGTGTGAAGGGTACGGTGCTGAGCTCGATTGACGGGCTTGCTTCTCAGTATGAAACCTCGAATGAGAAAGTGAATCAGCTGTGGCACAACATCGTGTGGTCTACCTATGCTAACTTCTTCTCTATCCCGACCGACTGTCCGCAGCGGAACGAACGCTTGGGTTGGGCGGGAGATATCTCGGTCTTCTCCCGGACGGCGACTTACTTGGCCGATGTGCCGCAATTCCTTCGCCGTTATTTGCAGGCCATGCGTGATGTGCAGCGGGAAGACGGACGTTTCCCCGACGTGGCTCCGCTGGGTGTAGGCTTTGGGGGCCTGTTGTGGGGTAGTGCGGGTATCACGGTGCCTTGGGAAGTGTACCAGCAGTACGGCGACAAGACCTTGCTGGCGGAACACTATGCGGCGATGGGCCGTTACATCGATTATATACTGGCAAAGACCATCAACCCGGAAACAGGTATCTTGGAGCAGGAGAAGGTGTGGGGGAATCTGGGCGACTGGCTGGGGCCGGAGGACAACAAGAACGACAAGACATTGATGTGGGAGGCTTATTTCTTGTACGACTTGGATATCATGGTGAAAGTGTCCAGGATATTGGGAAAGGAAAGTGAGGCACGGAGGTATGCGGATTTGTATCAGAAGCGGAAGGATTTCTTCCTGCGTACGTATGTAGATAAGGCGACGGCCTAGACGATTTCTTCCGGAGCCGACGGACCCGAAAAAGGGAAGCGGGTAGACATACAGACTTCGTACGTGCTTCCGCTGGCGTTCGGCCTGGTTCCGCCGGAGCTTCGGGAAGAGTTTGCAGCCCATCTCGCCCAAACGGTTCGGCGGGAAAATGTGGGTGACGACAGAAAGACGTATCCGGCGTATTCTCTGATGACGGGATTCATCGGGACGGCCTGGATTAGCAAGGCGCTTTCGGACAATGGCTACGACGACGTGGCCTACAAGTTGTTGCAGCAGACCACCTATCCTTCGTGGTTGTATTCTGTGGAACAGGGAGCTACGACCATCTGGGAGCGGTTGAATTCGTATACCCATGTGGATGGATTTGGGGAAAACAACCGGATGAACTCGTTCAATCATTATTCATTCGGGGCCGTAGGGGCTTGGATGTATGCCTATTCCCTGGGGATTATGCGGGATGAGAATCATCCGGGATTCAAGCATTTTGTGTTGTCGCCGCGGGTGGACCCGACTGGACAGATGACATTTGCCCGTGGGCATTATGATTCTTTGTACGGACGGATAGAAAGTGCGTGGGAAGTGAAAGACGGGGAAGTGAGGTATTCATTCACTGTTCCGGCCAATACGAGTGCCACACTTTATTTACCGGCTGCTTCAGCAGACAAGGTGACGGAAAACGGTCGTGTCTTGCAGGCTGGAAAAAATGGGGTGAAGGAAGTGGTGTGGCAGGAGGGTATGCTCCGGGCAGAAGTGTTGTCGGGTACTTATCAGTGGGTGGTTCAGGTTATACCATGAATTCTATTAAGAAGATGGGCTTGAGTGTATCAGATGAAAAAGAAAAGGAAAAACTGTGAAAACCTTTGCCTTTACCAAGGGAATTTTTGTAGCTTTATGGCCGATTTAAACATTTATATTTCTGGTATAAGTTTGGAATTTAACTAAGGTCCCAGGCTTCCGGATAAATTTCAGTTTAACCTTTTAAACCGTAAATCTATGTACAGAATGATTTTGAACGAGACCTCTTATTTTGGAGCCGGATGTCGTGAAGCAATTGCCACAGAAGCTGCTCGCAGAGGTTTTAAGAAAGCTTTTTTTGTGACAGACAAAGACCTGATTCGTTTTCATGTAGCCGATAAGGTGATTGAAGTGTTCGAAAAGGCAGGTATTCCTTACGAAATATACAATGATGTGAAGGCGAATCCGACCATTGCCAATGTGCAGCATGGGGTGACCGCTTTTAAAGCTTCCGGAGCTGATTTCATTGTGGCACTGGGTGGCGGTTCTTCCATTGATACTGCCAAAGGTATCGGTATCGTAGTAAATAATCCGGATTTTGCGGATGTACGTTCGTTGGAAGGAGTAGCCAATACGCGTCACAAAGCAGTGCCGACTTTTGCTCTTCCTACTACAGCTGGAACGGCTGCCGAGGTAACGATTAATTATGTGATTATCGATGAGGCGGCTACCAAGAAAATGGTGTGTGTAGACCCGAATGATATTCCATCGGTAGCTATCGTTGACCCTGAACTGATGTATTCCATGCCGAAGGGACTGACGGCAGCTACAGGGATGGATGCTTTGACTCATGCTATCGAAAGTTATATCACTCCGGGAGCTTGGGTCATGTCGGATATGTTCGAACTGAAGGCCATTGAGATGATTGCCAAACATTTAAAGGCCGCGGTTGACAATGGTAGTGATCCGGTGGCTCGTGAGGCCATGTCGCAGGCACAGTACATTGCCGGAATGGGGTTCAGCAATGTCGGACTGGGAATTGTTCATTCTATGGCACATCCCTTGGGGGCACATTATGACACTCCGCATGGAGTAGCTAATGCGTTGCTGTTGCCTTATGTCATGGAATACAATGCGGAATCTCCGGCTGCACCTAAATACATGGATATTGCCAAGGCTATGGGAGTGGATACCACCGGCATGAGCGAAGCGGAAGGGGTAAAAGCTGCTGTAGAGGCGGTCCGTCGGCTTTCTTTGAGTATTGGTATTCCACAGAAGTTGCATGAGATTGGAGTGAAAGAGGGTGATTTGCACCAGCTGGCCATCGATGCGTTCAATGATGTCTGCACGGGAGGTAATCCGCGTCCGACTTCGGTAGAAGAAATTGAAGCGCTTTATCACAAGGCTTTCTAAGTATCACTATAATTTTATATACAAAAACGTCCGCTGTTTCCGGTGAGTTTTCCGGGACTGCGGACGTTATTTTTTTGAAGATTCCTTCCAAGTAAAAAACGCCTTTACGTTTGGATTGAAACGCAAGGGCGTTTTAGATGAAATGTACTTGCGTTTTGTTTCAAACGTTCTTGTGTTTTGGAGTAAACGTAAGTGCGTTTTTGAGCAGGCATTTTTTCCTTAATTTTCCTTGCTCTTCCGCTGTACGATGCGGGCACCGGCAGGTACACTTTCTGTTACCCAGATGTTACCGCCGATGGTAGCTCCTTCACCAATAGTGATGCGTCCAAGGATGGTGGCGTTGGAATAGACAATCACATTATCTTCCAGTATTGGGTGGCGGGGAATACCTTTGATGGGGTTCCCTTGTTCATCGCAGGGGAAACTTTTGGCTCCCAAGGTTACTCCTTGATACAGCTTTACGTGGTTACCGATAATACAGGTAGCCCCGATGACCACACCCGTGCCGTGGTCAATGGTGAAGTGGTGTCCGATTTGGGCGCCCGGATGGATGTCGATACCTGTTTCGGAATGGGCCATCTCGGTGATGATGCGTGGGATAAGCGGCACGTTAAGCCGGTAAAGTTCGTGGGCAATCCGGTAGTTGGTTACGGCCCGGATGACCGGATAGCAGCAGATGATTTCCCCAAAGCACGTAGCGGCAGGGTCACCGTAGTAGGCAGCCTCTACGTCGGGGGCCAGGATGCGGCGGGTTTCCGGCAGATGGCTGATGAATTCTGCCGCCAGTTGGGTAGCTGTAGCTCGGCAGGGAGACTGACAATTGCATTGTCCTTCGTTTTCCACGCCGAAGCACAATCCGGCCTGTATTTGTTCAATCAGTAGGGAAAACAGCTCTTCGATGTTCACCCCGATGTGATAGTTGATGGTCTGGCTGTTGATGGTCGAGTTACCGAAATAGCCGGGAAACAGGATGGCGCGTGCCAGTTCCACAATCCGTTCCAGTGATTTTCCCGAAGGGAGTGGTTCTCCTTCCCGGTGCTGATGGAACAGTCCCCGGTAGGATTGGTTGTCGGAAAGTTCGTCAACAGCCTTTGTCAGTATATGCGTGTAATCAGTTGGGCTCATGGAGTTTTCATTTTGATAATGGACAAAAGTAGCGATATTTTGTGATGAATCCAATAAAATCCTATTTTTGTAGAAAAATCAGTGCAGCATGGTAGTGAACAAGAAGAATCCTTTTGCTTTCAAAGCGAAGCAAAACAATAAGAAAAAGGCGAGTGGGAAACGGGTAGGAAAATCCCGTCCGGAAAAAGCAAATAACCAGTTGAACCGAAGGGTGAAATAAAAATTTTTATATGAAATTAATGAAAAACACAGTCATAGCTATAATCTATTTTCTCTTGCTTAGTATTATCCCTGGGATGTCTCAGGATATTTTGTCCAGTCCGATGCCTTTCTATTCAGATTTGGTTTCCAATGAAATTTGGGATATATATCAAGATAAATGGGGATATTTATGGATTGGAACCTCTAATGGGTTAGCCAGATATGACGGACATCAGGTTCGCTCATTTAAGAATGACTATCGTTTTCCCCATTTATTAACTGATAATAGAATTACAAGTTTTGCGGAAAGTACGGATTTTTTGTGGATTGGTACTCATAAAGGAGTAAATTTATTTGAGAAGTATACAGGTAAGATTTTCCCTATTCCAGAAAAGAGTTTGCAAGACAAGGATATATCTTTCATGCTTACCACAAAAAACGGGCAGGTTTGGATAGCATCCGAGGAGACTCTTTATCGTTGTAAGGAGGATGGAAGCCTGGCTCGTAAATATGACATGCGGCATATTCTTAAAATTGATGGCCAGCAAGCGATTATACTTAATAGCTTATATGAAGATAAATCAGGAGTATTATGGGTGTTAATGGGAAAGGGGGGAATATGTCGTTATGATTCTCAGTCAGATATGTTTTCTTATTATCCTTATATGATTGATGTAGATTATTATACAATGTATCAAGATAGAGCTGGTAATTATTGGATTGGTACATGGGGAAATGGATTATGGAAATTTCAACCTGATTCACCCGAAAAAGTTTATTTTGTAAATTGTTCTTTTTTGATGGGGGAAGCTGGAGATATAGCTGCGGTATATAGTATAGTTCAAGATGATGTGTACCATTATTTATGGTTTTTGTCATATAATAAACTCTATGCATTGGATATATCTCATGATGATATGAAGTTAGTCGACATAGAAGGTTGTGTGGATACTCAAAAGATGTATACTCGTATTGTAAAAGATAGAGAAGGGAATTTGTGGCTGAGTTCTTACGATTTGGCGAATATCGTTCGTTTTGACAAATCGGGCATTAAATATTATTCATTGCCTCAAGTAAAAAGTGATTGGGGATGGGATACAAATATTTTGCATTTGTGCGTAGATGAAGATAACGTGGCATGGGTAAACCAAGATCGATTAGGCTTGTGCCTGTATGAATTGGATACAGACCAGTTTCATTATGCGAATTTGAGTGGACGCATTAAAGAAATTAATTTGATGGTTAAAGCTCAACAGCCTTTGTCTGTGTGGGTGAATGGAAGAGGAGATTCTCGTCTTATGAAGATAATTAGAAATGGTAGCAGATTGTATGTGTCAAAGGAAATCAATTTGTCTTTATATGCGGATGATTGTGGAGGTGTGCTTCAAATGATGGAAGATTCAAATTTAAATTTGTGGGTATTAACCACCAGTCATTTATTTGTCATACCAGCGAATGAACACTTGACTGTTATTTGTGAACCGCTGGAAAAAAGAAGTATCACTCATTTATGTGTAGATACCCATAGAGAAATTTGGGGAATTTCTACTTCTAATAATGTATTCTTCCTGAAATATGATGAGGGGGAAATTGTGGCAGTGCCCAAAAATATTTGTTTTACTTCCAATATGGAAGATGCTCCAAAATTTTCTTGTATAGATTATTCTGATTGCATGTGGATTGTATCTTCTTTAGGATATGTGTATCGGTCAACTCCTAAAAAAGATAAGTTTGAACTGGTGGAACTTAATGAAACATTGAGTGACTGCATTGTATTAAGGTTATTGGTCGACCGTAGGAATCTGTGGGTTATTACAAATAAAAAGATTTTGAAATATAATCTGCAAACGAAGCTTTATACGGAGTACTCTACTCGAGACAGTAATGTACGAGTTCATTTGTTTAGAGGGCAGGCGGCTTGTCCGGATAATTCGGGAGGAATTTATGCTGGTGGACACAATGGGTTTATTCGTTTGCTTCAGTCAGGTAATCAGTGGGGGGAGAATGGTAATTTTGCTCCTATGGTGACAGATATTAAAGTAGATGGGAATAGTGTGTTTTTTGACAAGGCAGAAATGGAGAATACCATGTCCCATGTGTTTTTGACAAATCATGACAGGAATATAGAACTATCGTTTTCTACATTGGAATATGGACTTCAGAGAGAAAAGCAAATAGCCTTTAAACTGGAAGGGATAGATAAGGACTGGGTTTATCCTGAAATAAATAAATTTACTGCATTTTATAATGAATTGCCTAAGGGTGAATTTCACTTTAAATTGAAATACATAGATAATGGAAAGTGGGTAGAAAGTAAATACAGATTGACTATCACTCGACTTCCTGCATGGTATGAAACATGGTGGGCATATTCTTTTTATGTTATTTTGGGGATAGTGCTATTATATCTGGCACAGTTTTTTTACCTACGAAAAGTCAAAAGGAGAAATCAGATAAAGCTTAAGGAAGAATTGGCAAGGACCAAGATTGATTATTTCACTAATATTTCTCATGAGATATTAACTCCTTTGACGGTCATCTCTACGGTGGTTGGATCTCTTGACAAAGAGTCTTTTCATGACCGATATGGGAAACAGGCTGATATATTGAAAAGAAATGTGCTAAAAGTGCGTCATTTAATTCAACAAGCATTAGACTTCCGTAAAATTAATATGCAAACTATGCCTTTGCATATTAGTTACGGCCGGATAGATTCATATATTAAGAATGTTTGTGTTGCCTCTTTTATGGCTTTAGCTAATAAGAAACAGCAACAATTTGATGTGGAAACTTCTGTATCTATTGAAGGCTATGTGGATTTTGAGAAATTGGATCAGATTTTATATAATTTGCTTTCTAATGCCATAAAATATACTCCTGAGGGGAAAAGAATTGAATTGCAAGTTTCTGAGAAAACAGATCATAGCAGAAGATTTCTGATAATAAGGGTATCGGATCAGGGAATAGGGATAAAGTCGAAAGACTTGAATTTTATTTTTGATCAGTTTTATACAGGTAAAAATACGTTTGATAATGAATCGAATGGAATAGGTTTGTTTCTGACAAAGTCACTGGTTCAACTTCATCATGGAGAGATTTCGGTAGAGAGTGTTTATGGAGAAGGCTCTGTGTTTACAGTTTCTCTTCCGTTGGATAGAGATGCTTATGCTTTGGAAGAGATGGTTAGTCCTTCTGATGGGAATAAACAAATAATAGATATTTCAGCCGATACAGCTCCCGTGGTGGAAACTGAAGATATGGTGACAGAAAAAAGTAAGGTTTTGTTCATTGATGATGACAAAGAGTTGCTTTATGTATTGCAGCAAACTTTTTCAAGTAAATATGGCGTATTGTTAGCAGAAACGGCCAAGTGTGCTTTGGCGCAATTGTCGCACAACGATATTGACATAATTGTGTGCGATATTACGTTGCCTGATATGATTGGATGGGATTTATGTAAAAAAATAAAAACAGATTATCGATATATGCATATACCTATTATTATTCTTACGGCCAAACAAGGAGTGGAAAATCAGGTGGTAAGTTATAATATTGGTACTGACGGTTTCTTGACCAAACCATTTGAAATAAAAGTTCTCGAGGCGCGTATTGATAATTTGATTTTAACTTATAAGCGATTGCAATACATGTTTCGTAAAGAGCAAAGTATGGATTTTTCAATACTTCCTTATCGGATTGCAGACAAGAAATGGCTGGAGAAAATAACATCTATTATTAGGGAACATTTAGAAGAGACAGAATTTGATTTGGAAATGTTATCAAAAGAACTAGGCATGTCGAAATCTACCCTGCATAGAAAAATAAAAGCTATGACAGGGCTTACGCCATTGGATTTTATCCGGAATATAAAAATGAAGGAGGCCTGTGCTATGCTTAATTCCCGTCAGTTATCCGTTTCCGAGATTGCATATGCATTAGGATTTACAAATCCTAAATATTTTACCAAGTGCTTTAAGGATGAGTTTGGTGTAACGCCGACTGAATTTCAACAAAAAAGTATAACAAAAATGTCAAGAAAGGTATAAAATTCTCGCATGCAATAATATTTTCTCCTTTCAGGCAGTATTTAGATACGTCTTGAGGTGAGTTTTAATTTTCCTTTGTCATTGTAGAACAATAATATGATTCAAAAATGACAAAGGAAATTTTTTTTATTAGAAGAGAATGTAAGAATGATACAATAAAATGTTCTTGTAGAGCTAGCTACTTATTGTATCATTCCCTGATTTTATAATTGTTATGTATTTCTTTGGTTCGTTCTAATAGTTAATCATTAATTCTTTACTTAATCTAAATCGTATGAAAAATATAAGCTTTTTTGATATAAGTAATCGAGACTACAGACTACAAAAATGTCTCTTACTTATTTTCTTATTTTCTTTTGTTGTACTTCTGCAATTAAAAGCGGATAATTGGGTTGTTAAAGGAAAAGTTCTTGATGAAAGAACAAAAGAGGCCCTAATCGGCGTTTCTATATTAGAGAAGAACACCACTAATGGTACTGTTACGGACTTCGAAGGAAATTTTTCTTTAACAGTAAGTAGTCGGAATGCTATTTTGAATATATCTTATATTGGTTATGTGACCCAGCAAGTGTCTATTGATAATAATAGTCAAATTTTGGAAGTCTTATTGAAAGAAGATAGTGAGCAGTTAGATGAAATTGTCGTAGTGGGATATGGAGCGCAGAAAAAAGCTACCTTGTCGGGGTCTGTAACAAGTGTCGGAGGAGAAAAACTTGCGAGGACTCCTGTTGTTAATTTAAGTCAAGGTATAGCTGGTCGTCTCCCTGGGGTCGTTGCAGTATCTAATACTTCAGAACCAGGATATGATGGTGCTACGATTACGATTCGTGGAGTAAATACATTTGGTAAATCCGATCCTTTGATAGTGGTAGACGGAGTGCCTGGTCGTTCTCTTGAACGTATTGATCCGGCTACGATTGAAACGATGTCGGTGCTAAAAGATGCTTCTGCTGCTATTTATGGTGCACAAGCTGCGAATGGGGTTATTCTTATTACTACGAAGCGAGGTAAATTAGGCAAACCTAAGGTAAGCATGTCTTATAACTATGGAATTTCGGCTCCGACTGTTATTCCAGAGATGACAAACGCGTACGAATATGCCACGTTAATGAATGAGATTGATGTGTATGCAGGCAATGAGCCTCGTTATTCGGAGTCAGACTTAAGGCAATATGTGGATGGAAGTGATCCTTGGGGGCACCCTAATACCGATTGGTTTGGAGAAACGTTAAAAAAATGGTCTGCACAAACTTATGCCAATGCGACTGTTGAGGGAGGAACTGAAAATGTAAAGTATTTTGCTAGTCTATCAGCTAAAGGTCAGGATGCTTTCTATAGAAATAGTGGAGCAAATTATAATCAATATGATTTGCGAATGAATTTGGATACAAAGATTAATAAGTATATAGATGCATATATCAATGTAGCCGCTCGTATGGAAGACAGAAAATATCCGACTCGTTCTGCTGAAAATATTTTTCGGATGTTAATGCGTTCTAAACCAAATTCTCCTGCATATTGGCCAAATGGCTTGCCAGGCCCAGATATTGAGTTTGGTGATAATCCTGTAGTTATTTGTACAAATCAAACAGGATATGATAGAGATAAGCAGTATGTATTGAACGGTGATTTTGGAGTGAATATTAAGATTCCTCATGTGGAAGGATTATCAATAAAAGCTACAGCCTCCTTGGATAAAGGGTTTCGTTTCAGAAAGATCTGGCAGAAACCATGGTATTTGTATTCGTGGGACGGAACATCTGTAGACTCAAATGGACAACCTATATTGATGGAAGGAAAGAAAGGGTTTAGTGATCCAAGATTGACGGAATCTATGGAGGATAATTTGGGAATACTTTTAAGTGGAATTGCTTCCTATTCTCGTACTTTTATGGATGACCATTCGGTAAATGTATTAGCTGGTGTAGAACGTATTACAGATGAAGGTGATTCTTTTGAAGCTTTTAGACGGTATTTTTTATCTTCATCTATAGATCAGTTGTTTGCAGGGGGACAGGATGAAATAAATAATACCGGTACTGGTTATAAGGAAGCTCGATTGAATTATTTTGGGCGTTTGAATTATGCTTATAAATCAAAGTATTTAGCTGAATTTGTCTGGAGATATCAAGGTTCATATATTTTTGCTACAAAGAATAAATTTGGCTTCTTTCCAGGAATTTCTTTAGGTTATGTAATTTCTGAAGAAAATTTCTGGAAAAAGCATGTTCCTTTTATTTCTTTTGCAAAAATTAGAGCGTCTTGGGGGCAAACGGGAAATGACTTAATAGATCCTTATCAATATATGTCTTCATATTTATTTAATAGTTTGATGTATGTGACAAATAATGGGACTACGATGAATCAAGCCTTAATGGAAAGTGTGGCTCCTAATCAAAATGTAACTTGGGAAACTGCAACTCAAAAAAATATAGGTCTTGATTTGCAGTTTTTGCAGGGAGATTTAGCTTTAACAGTCGATTATTTTCATAATAAACGTTCTGATATTTTATGGAAAAGAAATGCCTCTGTTCCTGCTACATCTGGGTTAGAACTGCCAGATGAAAATTTAGGTAAAGTTTTAAATCAGGGGATAGATTTTAATATTGATTATCGGAAAATATTTAATGAGTGGAGTTTAGGAATAAATTTAAATGGAGTTTATGCCAAAAATAAGATTTTATTTTGGGATGAAGCTCCAGGAGTTCCTGATTATCAAAAATCAACAGGTAGACCAATTGATGCAGGTTTATATTATCAGGCAATAGGTATTTTTAAAAGTGAAGAAGAGGTTGAGACTTATCCTCATTGGGCTGGAGCTCGTCCTGGAGATATTATATTTAAAGATGTAAATGAAGATGGAGTTATTGATGGAAATGACCGTGTAAGGGATAATCGTAGCCGTACTCCTAGATTTACAGGTGGATTAACTATTGATGTGGCATATAAAGGCTTTGATTTCTCTTGTATGTTCCAAGGAGCTTTGGGGGGTATTTTTTATCAGACTACAGAGTCTGGAGATTTTGCAAATTTCTTAAAAAGTTTTTATGATAATCGTTGGACAGAAGATAATCCGACAGCTTCTTTCCCACGTACTTATAATCGAAGTAATGAATATTATGTGAATCAACAGAATACGTTCTGGTTACACAAAACAGATTATGTTCGAATGAAGAATATAGAATTGGGTTATACTATTCCTTCTATATTGACGAAAAAAGCAGGTATTGAACATTTACGTATATATATAAATGCTTATAATCTTTTGACCTTTAGCCCAGATATGAAGGATTATGATCCAGAAAACACAAGTGGATCTGGTTATAATTATCCTTTGAATAAGGTTATAAATTTTGGTATTAATCTTACTTTTTAAATTTGAGAAATATGAAAAAGATATATTCTTTAGCATTGCTTTTAGGGTTAACATTTGCATCGTGTAATGATAATTTTCTTGATATAACTCCTATAGATCGTTATTCTGATGCGATTGTGTGGACAGATGAATCGCTAGTGACTGCATTTGTAAATAATATTTATGAAGGACAAAAATGGGGATTTCATACAGTAATGTTATCTTCACTTTGTGATGAGTCTATGGAAGTATGGTCGTGGGAAAGTCAGCCTGTAGTTCAGAGTGAATTGAGTCCAAGCTATCAAGGCATATTAGCTCCTAATTTTTGGATTATGACATTTCAAAATATTACATGGAATAGTTTGTACAAAAATATTAGAGCTTGTAATATGTTTTTAGAAAATGTCAAAAAGTATGAGTTACAAGGGGAAGCTATAGAACGTTTACATGGTGAAGTGTTATATCTTAGAGGGTATTTTTATTATTGGTTGTTAATTCAATGGGGAGGTGTTCCGTTAATTGATAAGACTTTTACTCCCGAGGATGAACTGAAAGTTTCACGTAATACTTTCAAGGAAACTGTAGATTTTATAGTGAAAGATTTGGATGATGCAGCCTCTCTTCTTCCTTTGAGTGGAGATAAGGCACGTGCGACAAAAGGAGCTGCATTAGCTTTAAAATCTCGTGTTTTGTTGTATGCTGCAAGTGATTTATATGTCTCTCAATCTCAGTGGGCTGTAGGATATGAACATCCTGAGTTAGTAGGTTATGTGGATGGTGATCAGAGAGAACGTTGGGAGAATGCAAAAAAAGCAGCAAAAGATGTGATAGATTTAGGTATTTATCATCTTTATGGAGAAGGTCAGCAGTGGGCTACTCCAGATGAAGCTGTAGCTAATTATGTTAATATCTTTTTGTGCCATAATTCGGATGAAGATATAATGCTTCAATATTATGATTTGGTTAATCATAATAGCGATGATTTTCAACTTCCTCGTGTTGGTTTATTTAATAGCCCTAATGGTTTTCATGGTTGGGGTGGAAATACTCCTACAGGCCAATTAGTTGATTCTTATGAAATGAGTGATGGAACAAAATTTAGTTGGAGCAATCCTGTCCAAGCAATGCATCCATATGAAAATAGGGACCCTCGTTTTTATGCATGTATTTTGTACGATGGAGCTCATTGGCGGGAAAGACCAGATGATACAGCTGATGCTGATCCTGATGGAATTGTACAGACTGGATTTTATCAACAGGCAGATGGCTCTTATACAGCAGGTCTAGATACCAGGCAAGGTCCGATTGAAGATTGGAATGGTACATATACAGGATATTATATGCGCAAATTCTTAGATCCTTCAGTTAACCATCAATATGATAAACAACTTTTTCCTTGGAGACAAATTCGTTATGCAGAAATTTTGTTGAATTATGCTGAGGCTTGTTTGGAATTAGGAGAGGAAGAAGAAGCTAGAAAATATATTAATATGATTCGAAAACGTGCAGGTATGCCTGATATCCCATCTACTGAAACAGGGAAAGAATTAATGGATCATTATCGGAATGAAAGAAAAATAGAACTGGCTTATGAACAACATCGTTATTTTGATATTCGTAGATGGATGATTGCACCAGAGGTTATACGACCAGCTCAAGGTATAGATATTCGTTATCCTTATGGTTCACAGGATCCTGTTTATTCTGTAATAGACGTGCAAGAACGTAAATGGAACAATAAGGCTTATTTCCTGCCTATTTACTTGGATGAAATAAATAAGAATGATTTGTTAATTCAGAATCCTGGGTATTAATAACAGTGGAAAGTCAAATTTAGGCAGATTTGGAAGTAGGATAAAATGAGTTCCTTGAAATGTTTCTTAATACATGCGGTTTTGGTTTAATAGATACGCGAATAAATTATTTAATATATACACATTGTGTATCTGATCGGACTTAAATCTTAATGCTTAACCATTTGTTTTTGATAACATTTCAATGAACTCATTTTTTGAATCTTGTAAGGAATTATTGAAACTCTTAATTTAATGAGAATGTATTCAGAAACTTATCATTTTTAACATGAACAAACTTAAAACAACTTTATTCATCACCTCCTTATCATTTTATTTATGGGGAAACGCAACAGTTCGTGATTTTCTTTTCAATGATGGATGGAGGTTTCATTTAGGGCCAGTTGCTAATGCTGAACAGCCGACTTTTGATGATAATAGCTGGCGGGTACTTGATCTTCCGCATGATTGGAGTATTGAACCTGTAGCTTATCAGTGTGAAGGTATTACTATAGGACCTTTCAGCCGTCTAAGCGAAAAACGTTATCCTGTTAATCAACAGATGGGAGGAGGTGCGTGGGATGTGGGACAGACACTTGGTGGGGAAGGATGGTATCGTAAGGAATTTATTATTCCTCAACAAGATTCAGAAAAATGTATCACGTTATATATTGAAGCAGCTTCTTCACAGTCAGAAGTATGGGTCAACGGGAAAAAGGTTTACTTTAATGCATATAGTTATACGCCATATAAAATAGATATTACTTCCTATCTGAATGCACCAGGTAAGTCAAATGTAATTGCTGTGAAGGCGATAAATAATGGGAACAATAGTCGATGGTATATCGGTTCAGGAATGTTCCGAAACGTGTGGCTGATTACTACTGACAAATTACATCTGGAGAAGTGGGATACCTACATTGATGCTTCCCGCTTGGAGAAAAAGGAAGCACTAATTAATTTTTCTACACTTATTAGTAATAAAGGTATATCAGCTGGTGAAGGGAAAATACATCTGCGTATCCTTGCTCCAACTGGAGAAGAGGTTTATACAGCAATACTTCCGATATCGCTTACGGACCAATCTCCGGTAAAAACTAGTTTTTCATTAGCCAAACCGCAATTATGGTCCGTGGATACGCCGTTCCTTTATAAGGCGGAAGTTACTTTGGAGGCTGAAGGGAAGGAACGTGATAGGTTGGAAATACCATTTGGTATTCGTACCTTAGAATTTAGTGCTCAAAAAGGATTCTTGCTTAATGGAAAGTCTCTCAAGCTAAGGGGGGCATGCGTACACCATGATAATGGATTGCTTGGTTCGGCAGCTATTGCTCGTGCCGAAGAACGTAAGGTTGAATTGCTGAAGGCAAACGGATTTAATGCTGTAAGATGTTCGCATAACTTGGCCTCAGAGAATTTTCTTGATGCTTGTGATCGACTCGGTATGCTTGTAATTCACGAAACTTTCGATCAATGGATGTCTCCCAAACGTCCAGATGATTATCATCAATATTTTAATGAATGGAGTGTAAATGACTTATCTGCCGGATTGCGTCGCGACCGTAATCATCCTTGTATTATGATGTGGAGTATTGGTAATGAGATTCCAGATAGGGCTGATGACATTGGTATTAAAGCTGCTCAACAACTGATTGAAACTGTACACCAATATGATACAACCCGTGTCATTACTGCCGGAGTTAATTGGTTTTGGGACAGGCCATATAAATGGGAAGATTTTTCGCCACGAGTATTTGCCTATTTGGATGTGGCTGGGTACAATTATTTGTGGAACCGCTATGAAAGTGATCATGCGGCTTATCCCGAACGAATTATCTACGGAAGCGAGTCGTATCCGAAAGATGTTGCTCGTAACTGGAATATGGTAGAAAAATACCCTTATCTTATCGGTGATTTCGTATGGACTGCTATTGATTATTTAGGGGAAGCTGGACTGGGGCATGCCCTCGAGCTTGCACCTGGAGAACGCAATCCACAGTTTATGGATTGGCCCTGGTATAATTCATGGTGTGGGGATCTTGATTTTTGCGGTGATAAAAAACCTCAGTCATATTATCGTGATGTGGTATGGCGTTTGCGTGATATTTCTATGGCAGTACACGCTCCTATAGCTGAAGGGAGAAAGGAAGTTGTCAATGGATGGGGATGGACAAACGAACTTTTAAGTTGGAACTGGGAAGGAATGGAAGGAAAAATAATGACAGTTAACGTGTATAGTCGCTCACCTAAGGTAAGGTTATATTTAAACGATAAACTGATTGGTGAAAAAGAAACTGATAAGGAACTTTATACAGCATCCTTTGAGGTCCCTTATGAATCAGGTAGATTGATGGCACAGAATGTAGGAAAAAACAAGTCATCAGTTATCTTGCAAACTACTGGGAAACCTGCTGCTATTCGGCTTATTCCCGATCGGGTCAAATTGAAGGCTTCTAAAGAAGATCTTTCGTTTGTAAAAATTGAGATTGTTGATAAAGATGGTAATGTCGTTCCAAATGCTGAGTTGCCAGTAAAGATTAGCTGTGAAGGAAAAGGGAGGATTATTGCAGCTGGTAATGGTGCTTATGCTGACATGGAAAGCTTTCGATCGCTTATTCCAAAAACGTTTCGTGGGCGAGCTATTGCTGTTATCCAGCCAATCGAAGAGTTGGGTAAAATTGCATTAAAGGCTTTTGCGCCTGAACTTGGGGAAACGAAAATAACATTATCTGTCAATGAGCATGGTAAAGTTTTAGACTGAGATATGCAGTTTACTTCTTGTCTTCAGTTGTGCAGTATGAACAGGCCTATTTTAATGGTGCTTATAGTTGTATTAGAGGATATACCTTTGTAAATAATCCTATCAAAAGTACCGGATATCACAATCTTATTATTTTTGTGATATCCGGTATCTTTTGTGATAAACTTCTATATGCTTTCAGCCAATACAAAATCCAATTGTTTCTTGGCCAGGTTGGCACGGGCCACTTTAATCTTAATCGGGTCGCCGAGACTGAATTTCTGATGATGGCGGCGTCCGATGAGGCAGTAGTTCTTTTCGTCAAACTCGTAGAAGTCGTTGCCCAAATCACGCATGGCAATCATGCCTTCGCATTTGTTTTCGTTGATTTCCACATAGAGCCCCCATTCCGTAACTCCAGAAATGACTCCATCGTAAACCTGTCCGATGCGGTCGCCCATGAATTCCACTTGCTTGTATTTCACGGAAGCACGTTCCGCACTGGCGGCTGTCTGTTCCATAGCTGAACTATGTTCACACAAAGTTTCATATTTGTCGGCTTGGGCACTTCGTCCTCCTGCCAGGTAACGGGTGAGCAGACGGTGTACCATCAGGTCCGGGTAACGACGGATAGGAGAGGTGAAATGGGTGTAATAATCAAATCCCAGTCCGTAGTGTCCGATGTTGTAGATGGAGTAACGAGCCTTCTGCATGGCACGCAGAGACACCGTTTCAATCAGATTCTGTTCCTTCTTTCCGTTGATTTCTGTGAGCAGGTGGTTGAGTGACTTGGAAACTTCCACCTTACTGCCTCCCGTACGGATCTTGTAACCGAAGCGGGCGATGAACTGGTTCAGGTTGTCCAGCTTGTCGGGGTCCGGAAGGTCATGGATACGATAAGGGAATACCTTCGGCTTTTTGTTCTTAGGTACCTTCCCGACGTATTCGGCTACGGTACGGTTGGCCAGTAACATGAATTCCTCAATCAGCTTGTTGGCCTCTTTGGAAACCTTGAAATATACGCTGAGCGGTTTGCCGTTCTCGTCAATCTCGAATTTCACCTCACAGCGGTCGAAGTTGATGGAGCCGGCACTCATTCGTTTTTCCCGTAGGATTTGCGCCAGGCGGTTCAGTTCCAGAATCTCTTCCTTGTAATCGCCTTCTCCCGTTTCAATAATCTGCTGTGCCTCTTCGTATGTGAAACGACGGTTGGACTTGATGACGGTGTGGCGGATACGGAAGTTCTTCACTTCAGCCTTGTCATTCATGTCGAAGATGACAGAGTAAGCTAACTTTTCCTCGTCCGGTCGCAGGGAACAGATAAAGTTACACAACCGCTCCGGCAGCATCGGG
>ERZ779913.61-NODE-61-length-58911-cov-9.01512_pt1 | contig 58911 bp, 51 predicted proteins | sample MGYA00511547_ERZ779913 | MGnify/ENA primary metagenome ERZ779913 (study PRJEB29588, sample SAMEA2149539) | human gut metagenome | biome: human gut; feature: human-associated habitat; material: faeces | place: Denmark | collected 2008/2010 ...
AGTGTGACACCCTTGACACCCTCCTATATAAACATTTTATACGTACGCGCAAAAAAAAATTAAATGACGTATAATACCCCCCATTTATTTTATTTTTTTACGTATATACGAAAAGTTTATAAAGTGCCTAGTCACCCTATCACACTTTTGAGAGCAAAATCGAGAAATCTGAGCGAACATTAATTTTGTAACTTTCACGAACACAATAACTTACACATATATCCCCGCGCTGAATCAAGGCGCAACCGGCTGTGACGACCTTTTGCACAAGGTAGTCACAAAAAAGCCATTTTATTTTTTCAAAAAGTGCCAAAAACAAAAAAATAAATTTGTAAAGTTTAATTACCGTCTTTTTTTTATTTTCAAAAAAAAGACGCTCTTATACAGGACAATTTATGTTATATAACGACCAAAAAAGTGACATCCTTTTTAAGTGAAAAAAGAAAAAAGAAAAGTGAAAAATCCAATGGTCTTGCGGTTATCGTTCCTGGTGCAACCTAATCGCAACCCAATCGCCAATCAATTATGAATTATGCTTTATGAATTATGAATTAAATTATGGTTTTTCACTTAAAAACTCACTTATTTTCAACTCAAAACTCACTGAGTTTTACCTCGTAAATCGACACAATAAATAACATATTATGAAAGGAATTGTATTAGCCAGTGGCAGCGGTTCACGTCTGTATCCTATATATATGAGAAAAAATAATTTATTAATTTTAGAAGTTTTGAATATGGATGTTATATAGATAATGTGTTTTTGATATTAGTATTTATTTAATTAAGTTTTATACAGGAAAAAATAAATTTATATTCATAAGTATGTCAAAATCGATCAAGTCCAACTATATATTTAATCTTCTAAATTCAGTATCCCAACTGCTCTTTCCTTTAATAACTTTTCCGTATGCATCACGAATAATGATGGCAGACGGAATTGGACAGGTTCAATTCTTTAGCTCCATTATATCATATATAAGCCTGTTTACCTGTCTTGGCATTCCAATGTATGCTATTCGTGAAGTTGCTAAGGTAAGGAATGACGCTGTAAAAATGTCAACTACAACAGTTGAAATATTATTGTTACATGCAATGTTGACAATTATAGGATATGTTGCCGTTGCAATAATATGTATGACAGTGTCTGATGTACAGACTGACATACCATTATTTCTGATATTAAGTGCAACAATTTTCTTTACAGCAATAGGATGTGAATGGTTTTATCAGGGTATAGAAGACTTTAAATATGTTGCAATTCGTGGACTTGTAGTAAAGATTATTTCTATAGTCCTGCTATTTCTTTTAGTCAAAACAAAAGATGATATCTTATGGTATGGTGCATATACAGTTTTTGGAGTATTAGGAGGTAATATCTTTAATTTTATTCGTTTGCGTAAGTATGTTAATAGGAAGATAATAGATATTCACAATTTACATCCTTTACGTCACTTAAAGCCAGCAATACATATATTTGCATTTAATGTAATAACAAGTATATATTTGCAGTTAAATACTGTCCTTTTGGGCTTTTTAAAGGATGTCGCAGCTGTTGGATATTTTACGGCTGCTACCAAGTTGATGTATATGATGATGAGCATTTCTAGTTCATTGGGTTCTGTTGTGATGCCCAGGGCCTCAAACTTGATTGCTGAGAATAAAATGGATGAATTTAGAAACGTAGTACAGCAGGCGTATGATTTTATTATAGCAATATCCATACCACTTGCGATAGGACTTATTTTTACAAGTAAAAGCGCAGTATTTTTACTTAGTGGTGATAACTTCTATCCTGCAATTTTAGCATCACAGATTGTTGCCATAAATATTATCTCAATCGGTATCTCAGGTGTTATGGGAATGCAAATTTTATATCCAATGGGAAAAATTAACATAGTAATTCTATGTACTTTCCTCGGTGCTATAACAAACATAATTGCCAATATCCTGCTGATACCTAATTATGGACATTATGGTACAGCAATAGCCTTTGCATTGACAGAATTTGTTGTTACTTTTTCAATGTATATTATTGGAAAAAAATATATACCAATAAAGTTAATAAAACGTCAGCACTTGAACTATTTGATATCTGGCATCTTAATGGGCATTGTATTATTTATAATTGCTGAGCAGAATTACAGTAACATTACTACACTGATATCAATGTTTTTAGTTGGAGTATTGGTATATGCAATATGCCTAACAGCATTACACGATCCTATTAGTAAAATAATTATAAGCACCATCACATCAAAAATAAAAAAATAAATTATGAAGTACGATTATCTTATTGTCGGTTCCGGTCTATTTGGAGCCACATTTGCATATTTGGCAAAACAGAAAGGAAAACATTGCCTTGTTATTGATAAACGGTCACATTTAGGTGGCAATGTATATTGTGATACTATTGAGGGCATAAATGTACACAGATATGGTGCCCATATATTTCATACAAACAATAAGCAGGTATGGGACTTTGTAAATAGCATTGTAGAATTTAACCGTTATACGAACTCACCTGTAGCCAATTATAAAGGTAAGTTATATAATCTGCCTTTTAATATGAATACCTTCTATCAGATGTGGGGAGTAACTACTCCTGATGAAGCAATGGCTAAGATTGAAGAGCAGAAGGCTGAAGCTGTTGCTAAGATGAAAGCGGATGGCGTTACAGAGCCGAGAAATCTCGAAGAGCAGGCTAAGACACTTATTGGTACAGACATATATGAACGACTGATAAAGGGTTATACCGAAAAACAGTGGGGACGTAAATGTACAGAGCTGCCAGCATTCATTATAAAGCGACTTCCTGTAAGGCTTGTATTTGATAACAATTATTTCAATGACAAATATCAGGGAATACCCATTGGCGGATATAATAAACTGATAGATAGTCTTCTTGACGGGATAGAAACGCGTACAGGAGTAGACTTTTCAACTTTGAAAGGTACATGGCGTGATATTGCAGACAAACTTGTTTATACCGGTGCAATAGATGAATATTTTGATTACTGCTACGGCAAACTTGAATATCGCACGGTTAAATTTGAAACAGAAATTCTCGATACTGCAAACTATCAAGGCAATGCTGTTGTAAACTATACAGAACGTGAAGTGCCTTATACACGTGTTATAGAACACAAACATTTTGAAATGTTCGGACAAGAAGTTTATAATTGTTCAAAGACTGTTATATCAAAAGAATATTCTACTGAATGGCAGCAAGGTATGGAGCCGTATTATCCTGTTAATGATAAACGAAACAACAAACTTGCAGACAAATATCGTGAAAAATCTAAAAATGAAAAAGATGTGATATTTGGAGGACGACTAGCTGAATATAAATACTATGATATGGCACCGATAATAGAAAAAGTATTAATATTTAATGTATAAATTTTAAACAATAAAGTATTTATGGAAGTGTTAAAATAAATGTTCTTGTTTTTATACGTGTATATTAATATATAAAATTGATCTTTATGTAATTTTCTATATTTTTATTCTTTATAAAAATAATTAAATTTATTATTAATAGGACAAAGTTAAATAATCGTTGATTAATATGAAAATTTTAATTTGGGATAAAGATACTCGTTTGTTGAATACGGGGGGGCCTTCAGGATATCTTTATAATATCCATGAATATTTAAAAAATAATTCTAGTGATGAGGTTTATTTTTATTCGGATATAATAGAAAAAGATAATACAAGTAAGGAAAATATTATTAAAGAGGATAATTGGATAAGTAAAATATTTTTTAGACATTCGTCACTGAAATTTATTTATACATTGTTTTCGGTCTTTTTTAGATCAAAGAAGTTGAATCCTACTGAAATTAAACTTATAAATAGATTTGATTATGTACATTTCCATTGGCTTAGTGAAGTACTTAAATATCATAGATCTTTAGAAAAAACTAATGCAAAAATAATTTTGACGACGCATACTCCAGAACCACTAATTGATGAAGTTATTCATAATAGTGGTAAAAAATTATATATTTTACAATCTAATTTAATTAGAAATATATTTATAAAAAGAGAAATTAAGGCATTTGAATATGTTGATTATATAATGTTTCCGTCAAAATATTCTAGTGAAGTTTATACTAATGTCAGTATTCTTTATAAAAAGGCATTTGTCAAATTAAACAAGAAATTCTTTTATGTACCAACGGCAATCACTGATATTAGTACTGAAAAAAAATATTCAAAGTTTATAAAAAATAAGATTGATGATTTGAATGTTTGTTATATTGGAAGACATAATGAAATAAAGGGTTATGACAAGTTAAAGAAAATTGCTATAGAAGTTTGGAAAGAAATTAGTAATATTCATTTCTATATTGGAGGTAAGGAAGGTCCATTATATGGCTTAGATGATTTCCGTTGGCATGAATTAGGATGGGTTAATACTTATGACTTACTTCATGATATAGATGTGTTTATCTTGCCAAATAAAGAAACATATTACGATTTAATCTTATTAGAAGTCTTGAAAAGTGGGAAGCCTGTAATTTTAACTAGAACTGGAGGAAATAAGCAATTTATTGACTATGTTCCAAATACGGGCTTATTTTATTATGACTATGATGATATAAACTCGGCTGTTGAACAAATAAAAAAAGTGTTCAAATTAAAAAATGAAGGCTATTTAGATAAAATAGGTCATGATAACTTTATACTTTTTAAAAAGACCTCATGCCAATCTGTTTATATGAAAAACTATATTGAAAAAATAAAATTATTAGAATACAGGTAATAATGATAGAAAAAAAAGTATATATAAATCCTTTTAATTGTATTGTCAAAGGATTTTTTTTCCATTTATTAGGACAGATTGTTGTTGCAATTACAAATAATCAGATAATGCAGGCTTTTGTATGTTTGATAGGATGGATATTTATAATTAAAGGTTTTGTCGCATTATTAAATAGACATGAACTAAGAATACCTTTTAGAGGAATATATAAAAGTTTATTTGTATTGTATCTTTTAATATGTGTCATTATGATAATAAGGGGGTATATGATTGATTATAATTATCAATGGATAAGTATATATGGACTAATTAATTACCATTTTTTCAGCCCTTATTATATATTACCATATTTAATGCCATTAGTCGTATTAATTCCATATAAGTATTATGATTTAAGTTTGTTTATTAGATATTCAATAATAGTTTCAATAATATCAATAATAGTTTTAATTATTTTTTATAGGCAAATATTAAACATTTCTTTATCATTGGCAAAAGGATTTGAAGGAGATTATGGATTTGGTTCATCTTTTGCGAATATTTATATACCTTTTGCATTTACTGTGTTATGCAAAAGGTATATAAAAAATAAAATTTGGATTATTAATTCACTAGCTTTATTATTATCTCTATTTATTAATGCTATTGCAGCACGTCGAGGTGGTACCTTTATAATTGCGACTTTATTTTTATTTAATATTTATTTTCTAATAAAAGTAATTAGAGGTTGGAAAAAAATATTTATGTGTGTTATATTCTTTTTTATCTTAATAATCGGGCTTTATCTTTTTCAAACTTCTCAACAATTTTCATTTATTAGAGAACGAGGCGTTGAAGATACTAGAAGTGGTGTAGATAAAGCTCTATTATCCCAAATGAGCGATTGTGAACTTATATTTGGAAAAGGGTTGAACGGTAGATATTACTATCCATTAAATTTAAGTGAAGATTATCTTAACGGGTGGAGATATGGTTCTGAAACAGGTTTCTATAACTTAGTGCTCAAAGGTGGATATATTATGGCAATTTTGTATATTATTTTACTTGCATATCCTGCTCTTATGGGTATATTTAAATCAAAAAATATATTGTGTAAGGCTTTTGGCTTTTATATAATACTAAGTTTAGTAGAACTATATCCTTTTGGTTGGCTTTTATTTGATATGAAATTTCTTATAATTTGGCTGGGAGTTAGTTTGTGCTATAATAAAAGTGTTCGTCTATTAAATGATAATCAGATGTATAATTATTTATTTAAATTTTTGTCATGAAAGTTCTTTGGATTACAAATATACTTTTTCCTGACATATGTGATATGTTGGGTATTAATTCACCCGTCACAGGTGGATGGATGAAGTCTTCTGCGCAATCCATACTTGAAACAGACCATAACATAAAACTAGCTGTGGCCACATTGTATGGGAATAATTATCGAAAAGAAGTAATAAATAATGTTACTTATTATTGCCTTCCGTTCAGTGTATACAAAACTAAGTATAACAAGAGTTTGGAAAATTATTGGCAGCGAGTAAATAATGATTTTAATCCTGATATCGTACATATACATGGTACTGAATTTCCTCACGGTTTAGCATATATGCGTGGAGTTGGAACGGATAATATAGTTGTTTCAATCCAGGGTTTAGTCGGTGCATATGCAAGATATAGTTTAGGGCAGATTTCTATTGCAAAATTGAAAAGATATCGAACCTTATATGATTTGTTAAAAGGACATCTTATTAGAACACCTTATAATATGGTAAAATCTGGAGAGATGGAGAATGAATATTTACACCTTACACATCATGTTATAGGACGTACAGATTGGGATAGGGATCATGTGTGGGCAATAAATAGAAATGTAAAATATCATTTCTGTAATGAGACTTTACGGTCTCCTTTTTATTCTACACTTTGGAATATTAATGATTGTGAACCACATTCTATTTTTTTGAGTCAGGCGCAGAAGCCTATAAAAGGTATTCATAAAATAGTTGAAGCTATGCCATATATTTTACGAGAATTTCCCGATGCAAAAGTTTATGTGGCAGGTAACGATTTTATGCGCAAGACGTCCATTAGAGATAGATTGCGCTTTGGTACGTATGCGAATTATGTACTACATTTAATGGATAAATTGAATGTTAGAGAGCATTTTATTTTCACCGGATTACTTGAAGAACAGCAGATGGCAGATAGGTATAAAGCATCAAATGTATTTGTTTGTCCATCATCAATAGAAAATTCTCCAAATTCATTAGGCGAAGCTCAACTTATTGGAACACCAGTAGTTGCATCATACGTTGGTGGAGTACCTAATATGGTGGAGCATGGAAATACAGGTCTCCTTTATCGTTTTGAAGAGCATGAAATGCTTGCTCAATGTGTATGTTCAATATTCAGAGAAAAAGAACTTGCTACGCATCTTTCAAACAACGAACGAAAGTGCGCTTTAATACGCCATGATAGAAAAGCTAACGCCTTAAGAACAATTGAAATTTACAATGAAATATTAAATAATCAATGATACAGAAAATTTTACTCAAAGGGGCTAGAAAAATTTATCGAAAGGTCGTACATCCTAATTTTATAGGTAATCCATGGCCAAAAGATGAAGAATGGGAAACAACAAACACATTGCTGACTGATTTATTCAGCGATGACAAACCATGTTTTGTTGGTAGAATTGGAACAACAGAACAAGCTGTGTTGGTAAATTATATAACAGTTCATAGTAAAAAAAATTATATAAAAAAATGTTTGGATTATATAACGGATAATACACGTTTACCTTTTTGGGATTACCCACGTTTATCAGACGACTTGTGTATGTATTCAGGATTCTTCCCTAAAAGAAATTTACAGCTAATTGAAAGATTTGCAGAATTATATCTTCATGACATTCCTTTAATGGATGTCTGTGGACGCTTCTCATATGCAGAGAAATTTCTTCCATTCAACAAAGATTGCAAAATGGTACAATTAGAAAGTTTGTATCCTTTTTTTGCAAAAAAACCTTGGATGAAAGTATTTGAAGATAAGAAAGTTCTTGTTGTTCATCCCTTTAAGGATACAATTTTATCGCAATATAATAATCATCGTGGTGAATTATTTGAAAATAAAGATATTTTGCCTAAATTTCATCTTGAAGTGATAAAAGCTGTGCAAACTATTGCAGGAGAAAAAAGTAACTTTACTGATTGGTTTGAAGCATTAGATTATATGAAGGATGAGATTTTGAAGCGAGATTTTGATTTGCTGATAGTAGGATGTGGAGCATACGGATTACCTTTAGCAGCATTTGCAAAATCGTTAGGAAAGAAATCCATTCATCTAGGAGGAGGAACACAACTTCTTTTTGGAATAAAAGGTAAAAGATGGGAAGAAAATTATCATGGGACCGATACACGTTTTGCTGATTTATTTAATAAGTATTGGGTATATCCTAATGTGGTTGAACGCCCTAAAAATTTAAACAAGGTGGAAGGAGGTTGTTATTGGTAATGAATATATCTGTTTATGCCCATTATATAAATGTTTTGAATAAAAAAATATCTAGTTTTTTTTGGTTTATTATCAATATCATATCGATAAAGATTTGGGGAATAAAAGTGTTAGGTAAATGTAATTTTTATGGTAAGACAATATTCCGAACACTTCCTAACACTAAAATAATAATAGGGAGTAATTGTACATTCAATTCTTCAAAACGTTCGAATTTAATAGGTATTTATTCACCATGTATGATATCTACAATAAAAAGGGACGCAATAATAGAAATTGGTAAGAATTCTGGCTTTTCTGGTACTATAATAGGATGTGCTAAGTACATTAGATTAGGTGATAATGTTAGGTGTGGTGCTAATACAATGATAACAGATACTGATTGGCATACCGATGATATTCGTACTGGTAAAGATAAAGAAATTATTATTGAGGATAACGTTTGGCTAGGATATGGAGTAAAGGTCTTAAAAGGTGTGCATATAGGAAAAAATTCTCTTATAGGGGCATGTAGTATAGTAACTAGAGATATACCTGCTAATGTTATTGCTGCTGGCAATCCATGTAAAATAATTAAAGAATTACAAAATGAAAAATAATATTATATTTGTTGATTGTACCCAAAACTATAGTTATCAATTCTCGGCGTCAAATACAAAAGTAGAATTTATGGCAAAGGGACTTGTTGGGGCAGGAGATATTTGTTCTATATTTAATGGAATAACAGGTACAAAAATAATTAAAAAGAGAGAACAAAAAGATATTCAACAAATAGGGGTGGTAATAACATATCCTCAAATTGGACATAAGTTAGTAAGTTTTATATTTAATATAAAAAAATTATATATAGACCTTATAGCAAATTACAGGGATGATTGTAAAAACTTTATTATTTTATCTGAACCGGATTATCATATTTATCTATTATATTGTTTTCTTGCTAGAAGAGTTGGCTATAAGATTATAGTAATATCTCATGAATGGGGCCCTACTGTAACAACTACTCATCCTATGCGTAAACCATTGGTTTGGCTATATTCTAAGACATTTGGATATTTTGCAGATGGTATACTTCCAATAAGTGAATTTATTATAAACAAAATTAAACATTTTAATAAACCTTTTTTAAAGGTTCCAATATTAGCAGATTATAATCATGTGCCAATTGTAACATCGGCTAAAGAAAAATATTTCTTATATTGTGTCTATGCAGCTTATTTTAGAGTAATTTTTAAGATAATTGATGCTTATAAGAAATATGTTTCAGATGGTGGAGACCATTTATTAATTCTTATACTTAGTGGAAGTAAAGAACAAATATCTTATATTGAATCATATTTTAATAAAGATGAACTCTTAAATAAAAAGATTATAGTACGGAGTAAGGTTCCTTACAAGGAATTATTACATTTATATTCTAATGCTCATGGTCTAATTATACCATTAGATCCTTCAAGTGAACAAGATAAGGCTAGATTCTCACAAAAAATAGCAGAGTATCTATCTTCAGGAAGTCCTATTATTAGCAATAATGTAGGTGAAATTAAGTCTTATTTTTTGGATAAAAAAAATATAATAATTTGTGATTATAGTATACAAGGTTTCGCTAATGTCTTTAAGTGGATTTCTAATAATGAGAAGTTAGCAAAAGAAATAGGTACAAATGGCTTTTATTTAGGTAAACAAGAATTTAATTATGCAATATTTGGAAAAAAAATTCATAATTTCTTAAATAATATTTAAAGATCTAGCTCATATATATATGTTTAATTTTATTAAAGACGATATATTTCGAATTTAATAAAATATTAAAGTACCATTTAATGGTATAAAACATTTTATAAAACTTTGAATATGATACAAAATAAACAAGATTTAATTTATTATTTATCTGAAGACTTAAAACGTTTTGATAATAAAAAGCCTACTTTAAAAGATAAGATTTTACATAATGAAGTATGGTATATATATCATTATATTAAACACTTAAGATATGTGGAGTATTATAAAAATACTAAACGTTCAAAAATACTATTTCTATACCATTGGTTGAAATATAAACGATTAGGCTTTAAACTTCGTTTCACCATTTATCCAAATACAGTTGGACCAGGTTTCAGGATATATCATACTGGAGGTTTTATTCATATTGGGCCAAAAGTAAAAATAGGAAAAAATGGTACGCTGTTGCCTGGTGTTGTATTTGGTAATAAGTCAGAGACAGAAGATGAAGGTTTAACAAAAATAGGTGACAATTGTTACATAGGTATAGATTCCAAAATTATAGGTTCTGTAACTATAGGTGATAATGTTACCATCGGTGCAAATTCTGTTGTCACTAAAGATATTCCTGATAATGCTGTTGTTGTCGGTATACCTGCTAAAATAATAAAGATAAAAAAATAGTTCTATGAAAATTGGAATTTTGTCAAAAAATTATGCAGCTAAAAGGCTTTTTCTAAATAAATTGCCTGATGCAACTTATAAAGATATACGTTTCTATAATTACTATTTGTGGAGAAATGCACATTTGTGGTTTTTAAGAACAATTGGAAAACTGAAAATGTCACCAGAAGAACAAGCTTCAAAGCTGTTTTATGATTATAGAGCCATATTACATACAGGCTGCGACTTATATCACTTCTTTAATACAATTAATTATTCCAAAAAAACACCTTGGGTGGTAAGTGTTGAATCAGGTGTGCCGTGGCCATTAGAGGTAATAAGATGTGTAGAAAGTCCCAATGCAGATTTATCATCAATAAAAAACAATCAATATGTGAGAAGAGCATTACATTATTTATCTTTGCCAAATTGTCGTGGACTTCTTGCACTAAGTGAATGTTCACGAAATATTCAGTTAGAAATTTTAAATCAATTTCCTGAATACAAAGAAATAATAGAAAAAAAATTAATTACGCTCTATCCTCCTCAAGATTTAATAGTAAAATCAATTACTGATAAAATAAATTATACAAAAAAATCAAATGATTTTACGTTTATATATGTTGGACGAGATTATTTTAGAAAAGGAGGAAGAGAAACAGTTCAAGTACTTACAGAATTAAGAAAAAAGTATAATTTTAGATTGATTTTGATAAGTGATTTAAGAGTAGACGAGGTAAAATATCTTAGGACTAATCATGATATTGAAGATGCTAAAAAACTTATTAATGATAATTTATCATGGATAGAGTATCATGAATTTCTCCCTAACAATGAGGTTATAGAGAAGATAAAACAATCGGATGTAGCTTTATTACCAACATGGATGGATACTTACGGATATTCTATTATTGAATGTCAAGCTTGTGGAACTCCTGTTATATCAACATCGTTAAGAGCTTTGACAGAAACAAATTATGATAAAGTTGGTTGGTTAATAAATGTTCCTGTAAATAAATTAAATAATCCAATACATAGAACTAAAAAAGAAAAAGATTTATTTTACTATGTATTATCAAAAGGATTATATGAAACGATAGAGTATGTCTTAAATCATAAAGACGAAGTTCAAATCAAATCAGAAAATTGTTTGAAGAGAATTGAAGAATACCATAAGCCAGAAGCATACGTTAAAAATTTAAATCTAATATATAAAAACCAAATATCTAAATTAATCGGTCATGACTAAAGTTTTAGTTATTGCTACCTCACGAAAAACCCGAGGTGGTATAACATCCGTTATTAAAGCTCATGAAACTGGTGAGCAATGGAAAAAGTTTCATTGCAGATGGATTGAAACTCATCGAGATGGTAATACAATAAGAAAGTTATGGTATTTATTTACAGCTTTAATTGAATATATATTACTACTTCCATTTTATGATATTGTCCACATCCATGTAGCAACTACACAATCAGCAAAGAGAAAAATGCTTTTTCTTTATCCGGCAAAATGGACTAGTAAAAAAGTGATATTGCATTTTCATCCTTCAAATGAGAAATTTTTATTTGAACCATACAATCGGGAACTATATAGAAAGCTTTTTCTTAAAGCAAATCTAATATTAGTTTTGTCTGAACAATGGAAAAGATGGTTAAAAGAAGCTCTAGATATAACAGAAAATGTTGAAGTCTTATATAATCCGTGTCCAAAAGTAAATAGACGAGATGACATAAGAGAACATAACATTCTGTTTGCCGGAACAATAATACCACGCAAAGGCTATATGAATTTGATAAAGGCTTTTGCTAAAATAGCTGATAAACATAAAGACTGGACTGTTGTTTTTGCCGGTAATGGTGAAATTGAAAAAGCAAAAGATGCTGCAAAAAATTTGAACGTTGACAGGCAAATAAAATTCTTAGGTTGGGTTTCGGGCAAAGAGAAAGAACATGCTTTTCATACTGCATCAATATATTGCTTGGCAAGTGACGGAGAAGGTTTCCCTATGGGTGTGTTAGATGCCTGGGCTTATGGTATACCTTGTGTTGTTACTCCTGTAGGCGGAATACCGGATATTGTAAGTGACGGAAAAAACGGACTTGTTTTCCCTGTTGGAGATATTGATGCTTTATCTAAGAAATTAGAAATGCTTATTTCTAATGAAGAACTAAGGAAAAACATTGTACATGAAACTGATAAGTATGTAAATGGCTTATTTAATGTTAAAACAATAAATAGTGAGCTGGATAAAATTTACTCAGAACTATAATTATGTTATCTATATTAATAAATGCCTATGCCTGTTCTCCAAATATGGGCAGTGAGCCGGGGATGGCGTGGAACTGGTGTGTAAACTTGGCTAAAGATTGTGAGTTGCATATCATTACAGAGGGCGAATTTAAGGATAAGATAGAAGCAGCCTTGCCTACTCTACCACAAGGTAACAATATGCATTTTTATTATAATCCTGTTTCTGACGAAGTAAGGAAGATGTGCTGGAATCAGGGTGACTGGCGTTTCTATAAATATTACAAAGAATGGCAATGGAAAACTTATTTGATGGCTGAAGAAATAATAAAAAAGAATCATATAGACATTGTTCATCAACTGAATATGATAGGCTTTCGTGAACCGGGATATTTTTGGAAAATAGAAGATAAGCCATTTGTGTGGGGACCTGTGGATGCAAAAGATAAGTTCCCGATAGCTTATTTGCAAGGTGCATCTTTGAAGGCAAAACTATTTATTCGTCTAAAAAACTTCCTGACATGCTTGCAGTTGAAACATTCATTAAGGGTTCGTAAAGCTGTAAGAAAAGCCTCTTATGTAATATCGGCTTCAACAGAGTCAAAAAACAGTTTTGCAAAGTATTTTGATATTGATTCTCCACTATTGAACGAAACAGGATGCTATTTGCATACAGGTATATCGAAGTTGTATAAAGAGAAAGATACATTTGACTTGTTATGGGTAGGTAAAATGGATTTCAGAAAGCAACTTTCTATAGCTATAAATACATTGGCAAAATTACATAATGAAAAGATCCGTCTGCATATTGTCGGCAGTGGTGATACTTCTATGTACAAAAAAGAAGCAGAAATGCTTGGAGTAGAACAACAATGTGTATGGCATGGTCAGATTAGTCATGATGATGTTCAAAAGATAATGCAGAAATCTGATTTGTTCTTTTTTACCAGTGTAGCAGAAGGAACTCCACATGTTGTATTGGAAGCTATAGGAAATGCATTGCCTGTACTTTGTTTTAATGTATGCGGACAGGGTGATTCGGTTAATGATTCTGTTGGGCTGAAAGTACCATTGACAAATCCTAGACAATCAGCTGATGACTTTGCTGAAAAGATAAATTATCTGTATAACAATAGAGAGTATTTACAGAATTTGTCAGACGGCTGTAAACAAAGACAAAAAGAACTGTCTTGGGATAATAAGGCTAAACAGATGGTAGAGTTGTATAATAAAGTGATAAATAATCAAAAGGATAATATCAATTCTTGAATATTATCTAATTGTTTTTCTTCTAAAAGAAAATAAGGTGCAGGTTGTTTGTTATCTTTTAGATAAAAGAAAAGATGCTTTATTCCCGGAGCTTCGGGATATGTGTAAGCTTCAATCTTTGTTACAGGTATATCAAGCAAGTTTAATTGACTGATAAGGTCTTTGCGCTGTTTGGCGTTAAGACCGATATATGCATTATATACTTTATTGATGTCGAACTTCTTCATGATGTTTAAGACGTTGATAGAGTTTCAAGTTTGTGTGGGATGAAGTTAATTTAAAGTTTAAAACGCCGCTTTTTAAATTTTATTGTCATCACGCAATGTATATCATTACTATTATTTGTTACTAAAGGCAATAATTTATTTGAGTTATTGCTGCATCGTTATCAGAATAAATCCATAAAATTATGATAAGACTAAAGACACTCACGATACAAGAGAGTAGGGACGCACTGGGCAAGTTGCCTGAAGGCAAGTTGCTGATAAATACAATCAACGCCCATTCGTATAACACAGCCTTGAAGGATGAACTGTTTGCAGAGGCTCTGACTAAAGGCGATGTGCTTATTCCTGACGGAGTGAGCATAGTGAAAGCCTGTAAATGGCTGAAAGCTAAGTCGCAACCTAAAGAGCGCATAGCGGGATGGGATCTGTTTGTGTTTGAGATGGACAAGTTGAACCGCAAGGGCGGTAAGTGTTTCTTTATGGGCAGCAGCGAAAAGGTGCTGAGCCTGATAAAGAAAAGGGCTGCCGTGGACTATCCTAACATAACAGTGGAGACATATTCGCCGCCATATAAGCCGGAGTTCAGCAAAGAAGACAACGACGCAATAATAGAGGCTATAAACAAAGCTAACCCCGACCTGCTGTGGATAGGTATGACGGCACCTAAGCAGGAAAAGTGGACTTACTCACACTGGAACGAGCTTAACATACACTGCCATGTAGGAACGATAGGCGCAGTGTTCGACTTCTTTGCCGGCACTGTGGCACGTGCCCCGATATGGTGGCAGGAGCATGGACTTGAATGGGCTTACAGACTGCTGAAAGAGCCTAAGAGAATGTGGAGAAGGTATATTATAGGCAACACACTGTTCTTGTGGAACATCACGACAAAGGGATAATGTTTAAGTGAAAAAAGAAAAGTGAAGAGTGAAAAATCCAAATGTCTTGTGGGGTATTTGGGGAGTTAAAGTAGTAAAAGGAGTTATCGCCAACAAGTTGGCTAGGAGTTAGAGTCATATGCTTTTTGATTGGTCTATACGACATATACACTTGAACACTAAAGTATTTGTAAAATGATACATAAAAACCTTTCAGCCATTATTCCTCAGCTGACATCACACAATGTTGGACTGAAACGAGTGCTGGTATGCAACGACGAAACTGAATCGGACCTAACACAAATAGCAGTAACGACACTGAGGGCTGGCGAGGAGACAGACAGGCATAAGCATGAGTCGATGGAAGAATATTTCCTGTTTGTTAAAGGAAAGGCAACATTGGCAGTGGAAGACAAAGAACTAAACTGCGCCAAGGGCGACTTCGTAGCGGTGAGGCGCGGCGAAGCCCATCAGTTGAAAGCAATCGAAGATACAGAATTAATAACAATAGGCTGTGCAACAGAAAATGGAAAAGAATAACAATCATGTAGTGATTATGGCAGGCGGTATAGGCAGCCGCTTCTGGCCGATGAGTACACCCGAATATCCGAAGCAATTTATAGACGTTATAGGATGCGGAAAGTCGCTGATACAGTTGACGGTGGAACGCTTTCTGCCTGTGTGTCCGCTGACAAACTTCTGGGTGGTGACAAGCGAGAAGTATGTAGACATAGTGAAAGAGCAGCTGCCCGGAATACCCGAGAGCAACATACTGGCAGAGCCGGAGCCAAGAAACACGGCACCATGCATAGCTTATGCCTGCTGGAAGATAGGCAAGAAATATCCAGATGCCAATATAGCGGTAACACCGTCGGACGCGCTTGTGGTAAACACAGGTGAGTTTGAGAGGATAATAAAGCAAGCCCTATCGTTTACGGCAGAGAGAGACGCCATAGTGACGGTGGGAATAAAGCCGAGCAGGCCTGAGACAGGATACGGATATATATGTGCCGGCGAGGCAGAGGCAGAAAGCGAGATATGCCGCGTGGAAGCGTTCAAGGAGAAGCCCGACTATGAGACGGCATGCAAATATATGGAGGCAGGAAATTATCTGTGGAATGCCGGAATATTTGTATGGAACCGCAAGACGATAACCGAAGAGATACGCAGATATACACCCGGACTGGCTTTGACGATGGACGAGATGTCGAAGGACTTCTTTACCGACAAGGAGACAGAAACAGTGGAGCGACTGTTCCATACGTGCGAGAAGATTTCGATAGACTACGCCGTGATGGAGAAGTCGGACAAGATATTCACCATTCCGGCAGACTTCGGCTGGAGCGACCTTGGCAGCTGGGGATCGCTGAAGACGCTGCTTGATAAAGACAGCAACGGCAACGCATGCGTAGGCACGGGCGTAAAGCTGTATGACAGTCATGACAACATTGTGCATGTTGCTGATGAACGCAAGGTGGTGATAGAAGGACTTGACGGATATATAGTGGCTGAAAGAAACGGCGCGCTGCTGATATGCCGACTGAAGAACGAACAGAAGATAAAAGAATTCGCAAAATAATTTAATCAAGAATACTACAAAATTTTTTATTTATATACTATTAATTTTCTAAAAAAATGGAAAGAAAAGTAGCATTAATCACAGGTATTACAGGTCAGGACGGTTCGTATCTGGCTGAGTTTTTATTGGAAAAAGGTTATGACGTACACGGAACAATCAGACGTTCATCAGTAGACTTCCGTGAGCGTATAGCACATCTGGAAGGTCTGCCTAACTTCCACCTGCACTATGCCGACCTTGGCGACTCAATGAGTCTGATACAGGTAGTGGGCAAGGTTCGTCCTACAGAGATTTACAACCTGGCAGCACAGAGCCACGTACAGGTAAGCTTCGACTCACCGGAGTTTACAGCCGACGTTGACGCAACGGGAGTGCTGAGAGTGCTTGAGGCTGTAAGACAGTGCGGACTGGCAGACAGCTGCCGCATATATCAGGCATCGACATCAGAGCTGTTCGGAAAGGTTGAGGAAGTGCCGCAGAACGAGAAGACTCCGTTCCATCCCTACAGTCCTTACGCCGTTGCAAAGCAGTACGGCTTCTGGATTGTTAAGGAATACCGTGAGGCATACCACATGTTCTGCTGCTCAGGAATACTGTTCAACCATGAGAGTGAGCGCCGCGGCGAGACATTCGTTACAAGAAAGATAACACTGGCAGCAGCACGCATAGCACAGGGCAAGCAGGACAAGCTGTATCTGGGTAACCTGTCGTCACTGCGTGACTGGGGATATGCAAAGGACTACGTGGAGTGTATGTGGCTGATACTGCAGCACGACAAACCAGAGGACTTCGTGATAGCAACAGGCGTTCAGCACTCAGTGCGTGAGTTCTGCTACCTGGCATTTAAATATGTAGGCATAGAGCTGGCGTTCAAAGGCGAAGGCATGGACGAGAAGGGATATGACAAGGCAACAGGCCGCTGCCTCGTTGAGGTATCGCCCGACTTCTACCGTCCCACTGACGTGGTTAACCTCTGGGGCGACCCGACAAAGGCTAAGAACGAGCTGGGCTGGAACCCCTCAAAGACATCATTCGAGCAGCTGGTTAAACTGATGGTTGACTCAGACATGGCTAAGGTGGCTGTGGAGAGAGCCAGCGAGAAAGTGAAAATGAATCTGGCTGAATACCTTGAAAAAGGAATTGTAAAATAAGTTGCGGGGCAACTTATTTTAGGGAAGCAAAGCGCGCACGCGCGCTTTTAGGTAAGCAAAATGCAGGGCATTTTTAGGTAAGCAAGTTGCGTTGCAACTTTAGGTAAGCGAATTGCTAGTGCAATTCTAGGTAGGCAAAATGCGGTGCATTTTTAGGTAAGCCAAGCACTGACGTGCTTTTAGGTAAACAAGTTGCGTTGCAACTTTAGGTAAGCGAATTGCTGATGCAACTTTAGGTAAATAAAATGCTGTAGCATTTTTACCTCGCAACAACTTGTTGTTGCATTTCCCTAGCGATGAAATCGCGTTTACCTAACAACGTTCCGTTGTGCTTCCCTAAAAGCGCTCCGCGCTTTGCCTCCCTACGAATAACAACATATTGTTATGAGTTACGTTCTTGGTCCCAAGTCCGAAGTGTTCGCACTTGATGTCATTAGGTTGTATAAGAGTCTGTGCGGCGAGAGGCATGAGACGGTGCTGTCTAAGCAACTGCTGAGAAGCGGCACCAGTATCGGCGCTAACGTGGCAGAGGCAGTGTATGCACAAAGTAAAGCCGACTTCGTGAGTAAATACAGAATAGCCCTGAAGGAGGCCAGCGAAAGCGCATACTGGCTCAGGCTGCTGTATAAAAGCGAATATATAACCTTTGACGAATATAAATCGCTGAAAGACCAATGTAGCGAACTCATAAGAATGCTGGCAGCAGCAACGAAAGAAAAGCGCACTTAGTGCTGCGCCTTTCTTTAGGTAAGCAAAATGCGGAGCATTTTTAGGTAAGCAAAGACGCTGCCGCGCTTTTAGGTAAGCGAATTGCTTGGCAATTCTAGGGAAGCAAAGCACAAAGTGCTTTTAGGTAAGCAAGTTGCGTTGCAACTTTAGGGAGGCAAAATGCGATGCATTTTTAGGTAAGCAAAACACTGATGTGCTTTTAGGTAAACAAGTTGCGTTGCAACTTTAGGTAAATAAAATGCTGTAGCATTTTTACCTAGCGAATTTATTCGCGCTTACCTCGCAACAACTTGTTGTTGCATTTCCCTAGCGATGAAATCGCGCTTCCCTAGCAACGCTAAGTTGCGTTTCCCTAAAAGCGCCCTGCGCTTTGCCTCCCTAACAATAACATTGTTATTGTGCTTACCTAAAAGCGCTCTGCGCTTTGCTTACCTAACAACACCCTGTTGTTGTGCTTCCCTAGCAACGCTAAGTTGTGCTTCCTTTTTTAATTTTTATTGAAGATCAAAATTAAAAACAAATGTTAGATAAAAACACAAAAATATTTGTGGCCGGACATCATGGACTTGTTGGATCGGCTATTTGGAATAATCTTAAGGCAAGGGGATATGAGAACCTTGTGGGCAGAAGTCATAGTGAATTGGACTTGCTCGACCCGGTGGCTGTAAAGAAATTCTTTGACGAGGAGAAGCCGGAGGCTGTTGTGCTGGCGGCTGCTCATGTGGGCGGCATTATGGCTAACCTGCAGTATAGGGCTGACTTTATTTATCAGAACCTGCAGATACAGCAGAACGTTATTGGCGAGAGTTTCCGTCACGGTGTGCAGAACCTGCTGTTCCTCGGCAGTACGTGTATCTATCCGCGTGAGGCTCCTCAGCCTATGAAGGAAGACTGCCTGCTGACTTCGGCACTGGAGTACACCAATGAGCCTTACGCCATTGCTAAGATTGCAGGACTGAAGATGTGCGAGAGCCTTAACCTGCAGTATGGCACCAACTATATCGCCGTTATGCCGACTAACCTTTATGGCCCTAACGACAACTTCCATCTGGAGAACAGTCATGTGCTGCCGGCTATGATAAGAAAGATACATCTGGCTAAATGCCTTAACGAAGGCAACTGGGAGGCTGTGCGCAAGGATATAGGTCTGAGACCTGTAAGCGTGATGCGTGACGGCAAGAAGTTTATCGTTGACGACAAGTCGGACGAGAAGGACATCCTGGATGTACTGGCACACTACGGCATAACGCCTGAGGCTGTGACGCTGTGGGGAACAGGAGCACCTATGAGAGAGTTCTTGTGGAGCGAGGAGATGGCAGACGCCAGCGTACACGTGCTTCTGAACGTGAACTTCAAGGACACTTATGACGCCTCTGTGAAGAACGCCGACGGAATACCTGAGATTCGCAACTGCCACATCAACGTAGGTACGGGCAAGGAGCTGTCGATACGTGAGGTAGCCGAGAAGATTATGGCAGAGATTGGCTTCAAGGGCGAGCTGCACTGGGATCACTCTAAACCGGACGGCACACTGCGTAAGCTCACTGACGTAACCAAGCTGCACAGACTGGGCTGGCACCATAAGATTGAAATCGACGAGGGCATACATAAGCTGTATGAGTGGTACCTGAAAGGGATTTGCATAAATCACAAGACGGTATAGTTATTTAAGTGAAGAGTGAAGAGTGAAAAATCCAATTGCCTAGTTGCTTCTTTTCGCAAGCACTACGTTGGCTATTAACTTTAACTCCTAGCTCACCTCAGTGAGCGATAACTTCTTTAACTACTTTAACTCCTAACTTGAGGCCACTAGGCTATTTGCCTTTTCTCTTTTCACTTAATTTTAAATTCTGCAACAAAACGACTAAACCATGCTTTATCCATTATTGTTTAAGAATAACATTTATTCTAAGGTCTGGGGCGGTAATCTGCTGAAGACACTTAAAGGTATTAGTGACGGCGACACTACTCCTATGGGCGAGAGCTGGGAGATAAGTGCTGTGCCGGGTAAGGAATCGGTGGTGGCTAACGGCTCACTGCAAGGCCGTAAGCTGAATGAGCTGGTGACGGAATATAAGGAACAACTGATTGGACGCACTGTATATGACATGTATGGCGACAAGTTTCCGCTGCTGATAAAGTTTATTGACGCGGCTAAGGATCTGTCGATACAGGTGCATCCTAATGATGAAATGGCTAAGAAATATCATGATTCGTTTGGTAAAACGGAGATGTGGTATGTTATGGACACAAAGCCCGGGGCTAAGCTCTATAGCGGCTTTAAAAGTCAGATATCGAAATATGAATACGGAAAGCGCATTGAGGACGGAAGTATATGTGACGTGCTGGCGTCGCACGACATAAAGGCGGGCGACGTGTTTTATATCCCTGCCGGACGTATCCACGCTATTTGCAGCGGAACACTGCTGGCTGAGGTGCAGCAAAGCTCAGACCTGACATACCGCATATTTGACTATAACCGTCCGGGACTTGACGGTAAGCCAAGGGCACTGCACACGGCGCTGGCATCGGAGGCGCTGGACTATACTGTAGAGGACGACTACCGCACGCACTACACTCACAAGATAAATCATCCTGTGATGCTGGCAGGTAACAGATTCTTCACGGTGAAGCTGCTTGAAGTGAACCGCGCCTTCCACAGAAAGCTGTATAAGTATGACAGCTTCGTGATATACATGTGTCTCGAAGGCAGCAGCGACATAGTGATAAGGTCGTGGAAGGGCGACGAGCCGGAGATAAAACAGGTACATCTGACAAAAGGCATGAGCTGCCTCGTCCCCGCCTGCGTAGCCGACATGGACGTGGTGCCGAACAACGAAAACGGCATGTCGAAACTGCTGGAGGTGTATATTGATAATAAGAATTACTAGTTTAAGTGAAGAGTGAAGAACGAAGAGTGAAGAATCCAATTGCTTTGTGGGATGTTACTTTTTGGAGTTAAAGTAGTTAAAGAAGCATATTTAGTGAAGAGTGAAGAACGAAGAGTGAAGAATCCAAATGTAAACGTAGTGCTTACTAGTAGAAGCCACAAGAGTAATGTACCGACGGATTTGTAATTCGTCGGAATAAAATATAAGGAACCAACGGTCAGCGTAGCTAATTTCAATCCGATTAAAATACCGCTTATTTAAGTGAAAGATGAAAAGTGAACAGTGAAAAATCCAATAGCTAAGTTAGCTTAAAATTATAAATTATTGAAGTAAGAGCATGGATTATAATTCACAATTAACTAACGCTGAACTTCGTTTCATAATTAGCTAACGCTGAACTTCGTTTCATAATTAGCTAGCGCTGAACTTCGTTTCACAATTAGCTGACGCTGAACTACGTTTCATAATTAGCTAGCGCTGAACTTCGTTTGGGTTAGACCGAACAGTGTTTCATAATTGTTATGTGTCTTGTGGATTCTTACCCAAAGGCAGATAGACACAAGACCATTGGATTTTTCACTCATAACTCTTCACTTTCCTAGTAATGTATTGTAGGGACGTACCCCAGGTGCGTCCACATCTCATTTATCATTAAATTATATCGTAAATCATTAAAATACAGGGTGTTATCAGTTGGACGCACCTGGGGTACGTCCCTACAAAAATCCATGTGCCTTGTGGATTCTTATCGCAAGCACTACGTTGACTATTGTCTTTAACTCCTAGCCAACTTGTTGGCGATAACTACTCTAACTACTTTAACTCCTCAAAAGAATTTTTAATTAGCAAACGAAGTCCTTCGTTTGCTCTGTTCTTCGCACCCGGAGTGGTGCTATTTTTGTATTATGTCCTTTGATGTCGTATTCAAGGATGATACAGAAATGGCACCACCTCGGGTTCTTTCGTTTTGTATGGATTTATATCAGGGAGTGATGAGTTAAGGAGTCGTATGCTTTGAAGGGTATAGGCATTTGTAGTTAAAGAAGTAAAAGAAGTTATCGCCAACAATTTGGCTAGGAGTTAGAGTCATATGTCTTGTGGATTCTTGTCGCAAGTACGACGTTGACATTTGGATTTTTCACTCTTCACTTTTCACTGTTCACTTAAATAAGCACTACGTTGGCATATGACTTTAACTCCTAGCTCACCCTAGTGAGCGATAACTCCTTTAACTACTATAACTCCAAAGATTAACTTCTTTTTTCACTTAACTCCTGACTGTAAGTATTCTGCCTGCTGTTGTTAGAGATTAAAAGTAAATGATGCTATGCGATGGGCGGATGCGGCGGTGACGGATATGTTTTGGTGTTGAATTGATATTTTGACGGACGTAAGGATGTGGGGGCGAGTTAATATTTAATGGAATAATCTTTGTATTTTTAACCGATATTTCTTGCGTTTCTTGTCTGAAAAGCCTATCTTTGTAAGGCATTGACGAGGCGCGGAAGATGGAGTGTGCTTTAACTGTAACGCCGGACTACGGCCTCAGACTTTAAACCTATAAAGAGAAACAATAAGACATATTCATTATTTCTTAATACTATGGCAAAAATAAAACAGATTGTGGAGTGCGTGCCTAACTTCAGCGAAGGACGCGACAAGAACGTTATTAAACAGATTACCGACGTTATTGAAGAAGCCGGCGGCGTGAAGCTGCTCGATGTTGACCCGGGTGAGGCTACCAACCGCACGGTGGTTACTTTTGTTGGTGAGCCGGAGGCTGTTGTGGAGGCTGCTTTTAAGGCTGTGAAGAAGGCAGGAGAGCTTATTGACATGCGCAAGCATCATGGCGCTCATCCGCGTATGGGTGCTACCGACGTGTTGCCGCTGGTGCCTGTAAGCGGAATAACTCTTGAAGAGTGTGCCGAACTGGCAAGAAAACTGGCTGAGCGCATAGCCGACGAGCTGCAGATACCATGCTACTGCTATGAAGAGGCTGCACTGAAACCTGAGAGACGCAATCTGGCCGTGTGCAGAGCCGGCGAATATGAGGCGCTGCCCGAGAAGCTGGCTGAGCCGGACAAGGCTCCCGACTTTGGCGCAAGAGCCTTTGACGAAGGCGTGGCACGCACGGGATGTACTGCCGTTGGAGCGCGTGACTTCCTTATTGCCGTTAACTTTAACCTTAATACCACATCGACACGCAGGGCAAACGCCGTGGCTTTTGACGTGAGAGAGAAGGGAAGACCGGTGCGCGAAGGCAACCCGATAACAGGCAAGGTGAAGAAAGACGCCAACGGAAAGACGATAATGCAGCCCGGAACGCTGAAGTCGACCAAGGCCATAGGATGGTTTATAGAGGAATACGGCATCGCACAGGTGTCGATGAACATAACAAACATCAATGTCACGCCGCTGCACGTAGCCTTTGACGAGGTGTGCCGCTGCGCACAGAACAGAGGATTGAGAGTTACGGGAACAGAGATTGTGGGTCTTGTGCCGAAGCGTTCGATCATTGACGCCGGAAAGTATTTCCTGGATAAGCAGCACAGATCGACAGGTATTCCCGAGGAAGACATAATGAACATAGCGATAAAGTCGATGGGACTGGACGACCTGCGTCCGTTTGTGCCCGAAGAGAAGGTTGTGGAGATGCTGCTCGAGGCAGACCAGAAGAAGGCAAAGAAGCTGACAGCGCTGACAGTGAAGGGCTTTGCTGACGAGACTGCAAGAGAATCACCTGCACCCGGCGGAGGATCAGTGGCTGCATATATGGGCGCACTGGGAGCCGCGCTGGCAACTATGGTGGCTAACCTGTCGGCACACAAGCCCGGATGGGACGACCGCTGGAACGAATTCAGCCAGTGGGCAGACAAGGGTATGGTGCTGGAGACAGAGCTGCTGAGACTCGTTGACGACGACACAGAGGCCTTTAACCGCATAATGGCAGCCTTCGGAATGCCTAAGGGTACAGACGAAGAGAAGCAGTTGCGCTCAGAGGCGATACAGAAGGCAACACTGTTTGCAGCACAGGTGCCGCTGGAGACAATGAAGACATCGGCACAGGTGTTTGAACTGTGCAGAGCAATGGTAGAGACAGGCAACCCGAACAGCGTGTCGGACGCAGGAGTAGGAGCGCTGGCAGCAAGAGCAGCCGTGATGGGTGCCGGACTGAACGTTAAGATTAACGCTTCGTCGCTGAAAGACCAGGAGACAGCCAAGGCTCTGATAGGCGAGGCTGAGGCTCTGATGGCAGAGGCAACAAAGCAGGAGACAGAGATAATGCAGATGGTTGAGCGCGTAATCAGCGGAAACTGATGGTGGCACGACCGCAAGACATATAACCAGTTAAACAACAGAAAAATCATAATATCTATGACAAATGAGGAGTTTAAGGCGGCGATACGTGCCGGCATACCTGACGTGCTGCCGGAGCCGCGTGAGTATGACAAAGACGTTAACCATGCGCCGAAGCGCAAGGACATACTGACAGAGGAAGAGAAGAAACTGGCGCTGCGCAATGCGCTGAGATATTTCCCTAAGAAATTCCACAAGACACTTGCGCCGGAATTTGCCGCCGAGCTGCGCGACTACGGCCGTATATATATGTACAGATTCAGACCTACTTACGACATGTACGCGAGAAGCATTGACGAATATCCGCACAAGTCGGAGCAGGCTGCCGCAATAATGCTGATGATACAGAACAACCTGAACCCGGCAGTGGCTCAGCATCCTCATGAACTTATAGTTTACGGAGGCAACGGTGCCGCATTCCAGAACTGGGCTCAGTATCTGCTGACGATGAAATATCTAAGTGAGATGACCGACGAGCAGACACTCGTAATGTATTCAGGACATCCGCTGGGACTCTTCCCGTCGCACAAGAACGCTCCGAGAGTGGTTGTCACCAACGGTATGGTTATACCTAACTACTCGAAACCAGACGACTGGGAGCGCATGAACGCACTGGGCGTAAGCCAGTATGGACAGATGACAGCCGGATCGTATATGTATATCGGTCCGCAGGGTATTGTTCACGGCACAACGATAACCGTACTTAACGCCGCACGTATGCAGATGAAGAAGCAGCCGGGCCGCAAGGATATACACGGCATGCTGTTCGTATCGTCAGGTCTTGGCGGTATGTCTGGCGCACAGCCTAAGGCAGGAAACATCGCAGGAGTGGTAAGCGTTGTGGCAGAGATTAATCCTAAGGCAGCACAGAAGCGCTATGACCAGGGCTGGGTGGACGAGATGCACACAGACCTGAATGAACTTATACCGGCAGTAAGAAAGGCCGTAGAAGAGCGCAGAACGGTGTCTATGGCATACGTAGGCAACGTGGTAGACCTGTGGGAAAGACTGGCTGACGAGAATATAAAGGTAGACCTGGGAAGCGACCAGACATCACTGCACAACCCGTGGGCAGGAGGATACTATCCTGTTGACATGACATTTGAGGAGTCGAAGCAGATGATGGCCGAGAATCCCGAACTGTTCCGTGAGCGTGTTCAGGCATCATTGCGCAGACAGGTTGCAGCGATCAACAAGCTGACAGAGCGCGGAATGTATTTCTTCGACTATGGCAACGCGTTCCTGTTGCAGTCAGAGCGTGCTGGAGCCGACATAATGGCTGCCGACGGCAAGTTCAGATATCCTTCATACGTTCAGGACATCATGGGCCCGATGTTCTTCGACTATGGTTTCGGTCCGTTCAGATGGGTATGTACATCAGGCAAGCCCGAAGACTTGGCAGTAACCGACCGCCTGGCAGTAGAGGTGCTCGAAGAGATATGCAAGACAGCTCCCGAGGAGATACAGCATCAGATGGAAGACAACATCCACTGGATAAAGGAAGCAGGACGCAACCATCTCGTAGTAGGCTCGCAGGCACGTATATTGTATGCCGACGCAGAAGGCCGCACAAAGATAGCCCTTGCGTTCAACGAGGCAATAAAGAAGGGCGAGATAACACGTCCGGTAGTGCTTGGCCGCGACCATCACGACGTATCAGGAACCGACTCTCCGTTCCGTGAGACAAGTAACATATACGACGGCTCACAGTTCTGTGCCGACATGGCTGTTCAGAACGTCATAGGCGACTCGTTCAGAGGTGCCACATGGGTATCTATCCACAACGGTGGCGGAGTAGGCTGGGGCGAAGTAATCAACGGCGGCTTCGGCATGCTTGTTGACGGCAGTGAAGACAGTGCCCGTCACATCCGCGAAATGCTGTTCTGGGACGTCAACAACGGTATAGCCCGCCGCAGCTGGGCACGCAACGAAGGCTCTATTCACAGCATAGAACGCGAAATGGCCCGCACCCCGAACCTGAAGGTAACAATGCCTAACTTCGTGGATGACGAGATAATTGATGACGCTGTAAAATAAATTCAGTAGTTAAAGTAGTTAGAAGGAGTTAAAGTAGTTAAAGTCAAATGCCTTGAAGCAAGAAGAAATAATTAAGAATTAAAAATTAAGGATTAAGAAATAATGTCCTGATTATGAAACAATATTAGGCGTTAGTCAATTATGAATATTAATTTGTAATTGTAAATCCACAAGACATATGACTTTAACTCCTTTTACTACTCTAACTTCTTTAACTCCTAAACACACACATAACTTTAAATTTAACTACACAATGATACACAAAATATCAGCAGAACACCTCACTATAGAACGTATCGGTGAGATAATAGAAAAAGGTTACAAACTTGAACTCAGTGACGACGCACGCAAACGCATTGTAAGATGCCGTGAATATCTGGATAAGAAAATTAATGAGACAGATACACCTATCTATGGCGTTACTACAGGATTCGGCTCGTTGTGCAACGTGTCTATCGGCAACGACCAGCTGTCGCAGTTGCAGATAAACCTCATGATGTCGCACGCCTGCGGTACTGGCGACCGCGTGCCTAACGACATAGTCAAGATAATGCTGCTGCTGAAGATACAGTCGCTGAGCTACGGCTATTCAGGCTGCAAGCTCGACACCGTGGAAAGACTTATCGACTTCTTCAACAACGACGTTTATCCTATCGTCTATATGCAAGGCTCATTGGGAGCGTCAGGCGACCTTGTTCCGCTGGCACACCTGTGTCTGCCGTTGGTAGGACTTGGTGAAGTAGAATTTAAAGGCAAGGTGATGACAGGAGCCGAGGTGCTGAAGAAGAACGGATGGAAACCTATACAGCTCGGATCAAAAGAAGGACTGGCACTGCTCAACGGAACACAGAACATGAGTTCGTTTGCCGTATGGGCATTGTTGCAGGGCGAACGACTGAGCAAATGGGCAGACGTGATAGGAGCAATGTCGCTCGACGCATATTACGGACTGGTGTCGCCTTTCACAGATGCAGTGCATCAGGTAAGACCTCATAAAGGACAGATTGAAACAGCCGCAAACATGAGACGACTGCTTGAAGGCAGCGAGATAATAGATAGAACAAAGTCGTATGTGCAAGACCCGTATTCGTTCCGTTGCATTCCGCAGGTTCACGGCGCAGCCAAGGACTCAATGGCATACGTTAAGTCGGTTATCGACACAGAGATTAACTCTGCCACAGACAACCCGACAGTATGTCCTGACGAAGACCTGATAATATCTGCCGGAAACTTCCACGGAGAGCCTATAGCACTGCCTATGGACTTCCTGTCAATGGCACTGAGCGAACTCGCAAATATATCAGAAAGACGAATCTATAAGCTGGTGTCAGGCACAAGAGGTCTGCCGAGTTTCCTGGTTGCCAATCCTGGTGTTAACAGCGGATTTATGATTACACAATACACAGCAGCGTCGATAGTAAGTCTGAACAAGAATCTCTGCTCTCCTGCATCAGTAGACAGCATACCGTCGAGCCAGGGTCAGGAAGACCATGTGAGCATGGGAGCCAACGCCGCCATTAAACTATATAAGGTGGTGCTCAACACTGAGCGCGTGCTGGCAATAGAGCTGTTTAACGCCGCACAGGCATTAGACTTCAGACGTCCGTTGAAATCATCGCCTATACTCGAGAATATACGTGCGGAATACCGCAAGGTTGTGCCGTTTATAATTAACGACGAGGTGATGTATCCGCACATCCAGCATTCGATAGATTTCCTCAGAGAGTATCCGTGTCAGGCATGATAGCGGTAAACGAATAAATACATCAAGCCGATGAAACTGCTTGTAAAGAACATAAAGACACTTGCCGGAATAGACCGCCACGGCAAACTGAGACTGCAGGGAAGCGAGATGCAGACGCTGGAGCAGATAAGCGACGCCTATCTGACAGTCGAAGACGGACGCATAACCGGATTCGGAACTATGGACAGTATGACGGATGCCGAGGCTGCTGCCGACACTGTGGTTGACGCCGAAGGCGGAACGGTGCTTCCGTCGTGGTGCGACCCTCATACACACATAGTGTATGCCGGAAGCCGTGAGGGCGAGTTTGTCGACAAAATAAGAGGACTGAGCTATGCCGAGATAGCCAAACGCGGCGGAGGCATACTCAACTCTGCCGACCTGCTGCATACAATGACCGAGGATCAGCTTTATGAACAGGCCATGAGACGTGTGCGTGAGGTGATGATGAAAGGCACGGGCTGTGTGGAGATAAAGAGCGGCTACGGACTGAACACCGAAGACGAACTGAAGATGCTGCGCGTGATAAAGCGCATAAAGGAGACTGCACCGATAAAGGTGGTGTCGACGTTCCTGGGTGCGCACGCAGTAGGACGACAGTACAGTCAGGACGAGTATGTGCGCCTTGTGGTTGAAGAGATGATACCCGAAGTGGGGCGTGAACATCTTGCCGACTATGTAGACGTGTTCTGCGACGAAGGATTCTTTACTCCCGAAGAGACCGACCGCATACTTGAGGCAGGAGCAAAATGGGGTATGCTGCCAAAGATACATGCCGACGAGTTGGCATCATCAGGCGGCGTGGAAGTAGGCGTAAAGCGTAATGCTCTGTCGGTAGACCATCTGGAAAGCATGACAGAAGAGGAGATAGAACTGCTGCGCGGCAGCGGCACTATGCCCACTGTGCTGCCAGGTACGTCGTTCTTCCTCAACATGCCTTATGCCTTGGCACGCAAGATGATTGATGCCGGACTGGGTGTGGCTGTGGCAAGCGACTATAATCCAGGTTCAACTCCGTCAGGCGACATGAAGTTTATTGTGTCTCTGGCATGTATAAAACTGAGACTGCTGCCGGCAGAAGCAATAAATGCCGCCACGATAAACTCAGCCTACGCCATGGGACTTAGCCGCGACTATGGCTCTATAGCCGTAGGCAAGGTGGCAAACTTCTTTATAACAGAGCCTATCCCTTCAGTAGATTTTATTCCTTATGCCTACACGTCGCCTATAATAAAGCGTGTGTTCATCGGGGGAAAGGAGATTTGCTGATTTAGATTGAGGCAGCTTAATCTGAATAATAAATGACAGAAAACAGAGTCGTTGCGACGTGATGTCGCATGATATTGATTTTTGTAATGAATGTGGTTTGCGCAACAACAGTATGACAATTATACTGCTGTTGCGCTTTTTTTGTATCCGTACCATTTGTATTTATTCCTAATCAGTCGTTAGACCGCACATGGTTTTATCTGTCTTGTACATTCATGCTTTCAGTTGCCTTTTTTATCTTGATCTGCTTATGGAAGCGAATAAGTGTCCGTCAATGAATGTGACTAATCGTAATTATGTGCAGTTTCGTCATCAAAAAAACGCAAAACCGGGATGAAATAATGATGACATTGCTGTTAGAAGCAAGTCAGACGGCATAAAGCAAAATGTAAACGTTATACGGCCGTGACGGTGAATAATCCGTCCGGCATTGACATTTTGCAATCTGTATATCATGAATAATACTGTTTCTGCCTATAAAATCCTTTCACAATGAAATGCTCATATGCGGCATATTTATATGCTTTGAATTGTTTTTAACAAAAATATTTTTATCCGTCAAGTTTTTTGTTGTATTTTTGCATACGGATTTAAGATATAACTAGATTATTTTAGGTGTTCTTCAAACCATTCCTGCATTATTATGACTTAAAATAAGGGGACAGGGCAACTTTCGTTGTATATGGTTAGAATGGGCACGTACAGTTCCATTTGTTTACCTCAGAATACTTACGGATGGTTAAAGGGCAATGATATAACTAGATTTATTTTTAAGAAAGTCTCTTGACATACACAAACTGATAAAAAGAAGTAAGGTAAATATCAATTCAGATGAAACCGCTAAAACTGATATTATTGCTGAGCATGTGGCCCTTAGCCTCAATGTTTGCCTCAGGCGATACGCTGAAATACAAGCTCGAGATGTCGGCAAACGTGTCGACAGGAAGCTATGCGCCCATGTGGTTTACGGCCAACCGCTACGGACTGTCAGGCGTTAAGCCTAACAGCGGATACGTAAGGGCAGGGGTGGATTATGCCAAAAAGATAAACGACGAATGGCACGTTGAGGCAGGACTTGATTTGGCAGGTGCCGTAAACCAGACGTCGCCTTTTGTCGTCCAGCAGGCATTTGTCGATTTTTCGTGGCGAAAGATAACCCTGAGCATAGGCAGCAAGGAGCGCGCTCCTTTTCCTCTTGACAAGGATATGCGCCTGAGCAGTGGAATGATGGTTGAAGGCCCTGATGCACGCCCCATACCGCAAGTCAGGTTTGAGGTGAAGGAATATCAGACTTTGCCCTACTCAAAAGGATGGCTGGCGGCAAAGTGCCATTTCGGTTACGGATGGTTTACCGACGGTGACTGGCGCGCCGATTTTGTAAAGCCGGGCGAAACTTTTACAAAAAACGTGATTTATCACAGCAAGTCGATGATGATAAGAGTAGGCAACCCCGAAAAGACGCCTGTTACAATGGAAATAGGAATGATAGAGGCAGCACAGTTTGGCGGCAGCAGATGGCGTAAGAATGTCGATGGCACTGTTACGTGTGTGGCAAGGATGCCGGGCGGAGTGAAAGACTATCTGAAGGCCATAATACCGATACAGAAAAGTACGCTCGAGAATGTGGAGGGCAACCACGTAGGAAGCTGGAACTTTGCGCTTAACTATACGGCGCAGACATGGAAGGTCAGATGTTATTACGAACATTATTTCGACGACCATTCACAGCTTACGTGGCAGTATGGACGCTGGAAAGACGGACACATCGGCGTGGAGGTTACGCTGCCTAAAAACCCCTTTGTGACGAAGGTGCTGTGGGAAGGGCTATGCACAACCGACCAGACAGGACCGCTGCTCTATGACGGTGTGGGCGGTTCGTTTCATGAGATACAGATGAGCGGCGGCGACAACTACTATAACCACGACTACAACTGGCAGCACTGGGGCATGGGCATCGGTCATCCGTTTCTGCCCGGACCTATATATAATGCCGACGGAACCAACATGTTCAGGAGCAACCGCGTTAAGGCGCATCACATAGGTGTCGGCGGCAATCCGTCTGACGAGTGGTCTTATCGTCTGCTGCTGTCGTATATGAAGCATTGGGGAACGTACAAGGTGCCGCTCGACCGCATGATGCGCCAGGGCAGCACGCTGGCGGAAGTTATGTATAAGCCGAAGAAATATGCCGGCTGGAACTTCTCTTTGGCATTAGGTTACGACAAAGGCAGCTACATAGGCGACAGCATGGGCTGCATGGTTACAATAACTAAAACTGGTTTGTTATGGTCAAGATAATGAGATTGTTTATTGCCGTGGTGATGGCTGTTGCAGTTGCAGGCTGCGAGTTTAAGGAACCTATAAATGACGACATTGAAGGATTCTGGAAACTGGAGCGGTTCGAGACTAATGCCGACGGACGCATGCATGAGTGTACGCGCCTGTATTACAGCATTACGAGATACGTCGTTGAGGTGTCAGAGAAGCAGGGACCTAACGGCTACGGCACGTTTATAGGCCGTTTCGGGTATAAAGACGGCAGGACAAAGGTGGTGATGAAGGACTTTAAGCATAGGGCAAACACAAGCGACAACGGGGTGAGTGCTACAGTAAACGAACTTAAACCTTTCGGGATAAACTCATTGGAGACGACATTTGATGTTGTTGTTGCCGACGGCGACAACCTTGTTCTTCGCTCTGATTACGCAACGCTTCAGCTGACGAGATTTTGAGATTGTTGATGGGAATAATGGGAGTGATGAGGCTGATGGGACTTATGGGGCTAATATGGCGCTTTATGTTTCTGTAAAGTTTACATTGATGGTCCCGGTATATGTTTTTATTTTGCAATGCTGTTGTGGCCTTAAATTAACATACAGCATATATTTTGCTTTCAATTTATTCATGGCATAATGTCTTGATGCAAACATCGGCAATCAAAATACTTATATAAAGGGGCAAAATGACATTTCATTTTGATTTGTTTATTACAATTAAAAGACGTTTATTATTTTGTTATGTTCTCAACTTACATTATCTTTGCAGACAAATTAGCAGCGTTACGGCGGCTAATATCTGTTAAAGATAGTCGTGTGAGGTTGCCGTTGCGTAACGAAACAAATTAAATCAATGAGCAGACATTTATATCCCATTTGGAATTTTATAGGCCACAATAAATATTGGATTGTGGTTATCCTTGGTGTTCTCATTGTCGGATTTCTCGATGAGAACAGTCTTCTGAAGCATATCCAGAACAGAATGCTTGTCAGCGACCTGAAGGAGCAGATTGACACATACAACTCTCAGTATGAGCGCGACGAGCAGCAGATAAAGGAGCTGCGCCGCAATCCGAAGGCAATAACCAAGATAGCACGCGAAAAATATTTTATGAAAGCCGACGACGAAGATATATTCGTGCTCAGCGATGACCAAAAACCCATAACAGATAACGATGAAACAGCTAAGTAAATTGCAGACAGTGGTTCTGCTCTTGGGCGCGGTGCTCATGGTTGCCGGTGCCGGACTTTATGTCTTTGGCACACACATGGTGTCGCCATGGATATTTCTTGTAGGTGCAGTATGCTTTGCTGCCATGCAGATGATGCAGACTTACAGTGGAAACAACTTCACAATACGCCGTCTGCGCCGCATAATGGTTACGGGCGATGTACTCTTTATCGTGTCGGCACTGCTGATGGTCGAAAATTCATACGCCCTTTTGTTGCCCGTATTTATGAAACTTTTCCCCGACGGATATAACTATTATGTCACTTATGTCCACAACAACTGGGTGCTTCTGCTGCTCGTTGCTGCAATGTTGGAGATATATACAACTCACAGAATATCAAGCGAACTGGCCAAAGAGGCAAAAAAACTCTAAAAGTCAGTGTATTTATTTTAAATTGCATAAAAAATTTTTCTTACGTCGATAATACGTTGTAATTTTGTGCTAATGATTACAAAATGAAGGTTATGGTTAAGACTCTTTTGACTCTTCTGGGTGCATTCACTGTTCTTACATCGTGCATGAACTCTTATAATATCGAAGGCTCATCTAATGTGCCTACGTTAGACGGACGCATGCTCTTCTTAAAAGTATATGAGGGCAACGACATGAAAAACATCGATTCGTGCGATATTGTTCATGGTCAGTTCCGTTTTTCAGGCAATGTTGATTCAACACGTATTGCCACTCTTTTTATGGATGACGAGAGTCTTATGCCTGTTGTACTCGAAAGTGGTGAAATTCAGATCAAAATAGATAACACGCAGCAGAAAGTAAGCGGTACGCCGCTTAACGACAAACTGTTTAAGTTTATAGAGAAATACAATCAGCTTGAGAGCGAAGTAAGAGAGCTTGGCCACCTGCAGAGTCAGGCAATCATGAATGGTCACGACATCAACGAGGTCAATGCCCGTCTGTCGCAGAAGGCTGCCCAGATAGCCGAGAAAGAGGATAAGCTCGTTACGTCGTTCATTGTCGAAAACTTCGACAACGTGCTGGGTCCGGCTGTGTTCTTCATGATTACTGCCGGCAACAGATATCCTGAGCTTTCGCCTTGGATTGAGGATATTATGAGCAAGGCTACCGACAACTTTAAGAACGATCCTTATGTGCGCGACTATTATCATAAGGCACAGCAGAACGAGGCTATCATGAACGGTACGGCAATGCCCGACAGCAGTGTTGATCCGTCGGCAACCACGCCTACGCCTAACGAGCTGGCGCAGCCTGAAGACAGCGCAAGTGCAGATATGGGCGCCGAGTGATAAACAGAAACAGCGGATTAACCACTTGAAAAAGAAACATATACAGGGGCTTTAGAAGATATTATGAGATTATTGATAAAGGATGCCACGGTTGTTAACGAGGGAAAATCGTTCCGTGGCTCAGTTGTCTTGGAGAATGGTTTTATTTCAGACATTCTCCAAGACAAATTTATTTCAGACAGTGAACATTTTGACAAAGTAGTTGATGCTTCGGGCTGCTATCTGCTTCCGGGCGTTATCGACGACCATGTGCATTTCCGTGAGCCGGGACTCACAGCCAAGGCCGACATCAGTTCTGAGAGCCGTGCCGCGGCTTATGGCGGTGTTACGTCTTATTTCGACATGCCTAACACTGTGCCTCAGACAACCACGCTTGAGGCTCTCGACGACAAGAAGGCGCTGGCGCGCGCCAAGAGTCATGTCAACTATTCGTTCTTCTTCGGCGCCACCAACAATAATGTCGACCTGTTCAGTCAGCTCGATGTTCACCGTGTGCCCGGCATAAAGCTCTTTATGGGCTCGTCTACGGGCAATATGCTCGTTGACCGCCGTGAGGCTCTTGAGCGCATATTCCGCGAAGCGCCCGTTCCGGTTATGACTCACTGTGAGGACACCGGCATAATCAATGCAAACATGGCTGCCGCAAAGGCTGCTCATGGCGACGATCCCGACGTGTCGTTCCATCCGCTTATACGCAGCGAGGAGGCTTGTTTTAAGTCTACAGAGCTTGCCGTAAGCATGGCGCGCAAGTTTGGCGCGCGTCTTCATGTGGCTCATCTTACAACGGAACGTGAGCTTAGTCTGTTTGAGCCGTGGCGCGACACAATGCCCAATATAACGGCTGAGGCCGTTGTGGCTCATCTGTTCTTCTCGGATAAAGACTATGCCACACTTGGCACAAAGATAAAATGCAACCCTGCAGTAAAGACACTTGCCGACCGCGACGCTCTTAGACGTGCGCTTGTCGACGGCCGTATATCAGTAGTAGGCACCGACCATGCTCCCCACAGATGGGACGATAAGCAGGGCGGATGTGCGCGTGCTGCGTCGGGCATGCCCATGATTCAGTTCTCGCTCGTGTCCATGCTCGAGCTTGTCGACAGCAATGTTCTTACCATAGAGCGCCTTGTCGAGCTTATGTGTCACAATCCTGCACGCCTTTTTGATGTGCGTGAGCGCGGTTTCATACGCAAGGGCTATAAGGCCGACCTGACTATTGTGCGCCCTGACTGTCCGTGGACTGTCACGAAGGATGTTATTCAGAGCAAGTGTGGATGGAGTCCTATGGAGGGACATCAGTTCAACTGGCGCGTTGTTCACACCTTCTGCAACGGTGTTCATGTGTACGACGACGGCCGTTTCGACGACTCGTTCCATGGCGAGGAGATAATGTTCCGTTAAAAAGGATTGTTGATGTATTGTTGAAAATTAATCTTCTGAAAAAATGATTGCAAGGATATTTGTACTTTTGTTGTTGATGATAATCCTGTCCGACATCTATATCGACAGGCGACTGCTGCGCCGTCTTACGCGTTATCTGTGGTGGCAGCGCCTGTTGTGGTGGACTCCGGGCATCATTCTTTTTATATATACGCTTGTGCTCACGTTCTCGCGCGACTTTGCGCCTGAGCGTGTTGAGCTGCTCAACGTTTATCTGTTCCTTTTCGGTGTGCTTGCCATTCCGAAATTCCTTTTCGCCATTTGCTCTATATTGGGCTGGGGGCACTGTCGGTTTCACCACACGAAGAACAACTGGGGCAATCTTGTTGGCTTTGTCTTGGCAATAGCCCAGATTGTCATCATAATTTATGGCAGCACCATAGGCTTCAGAAGACTCGACATCCGTCATGAGGATTTTTATTCTCCTGACGTTCCGGCTGAGTTCGACGGCTATCGCATCGTGCAGTTCAGCGATGCTCATTTAGGCACTTACCGCGGTTCTTCGTCACAGATTCTCAAAAAAATTATTGGCAGCATTAACGCCCAGAAGCCCGACTTGATTGTGTTTACGGGCGATCTTCAGAACATGGCGCCCGACGAGTTGTATGATTTCATACCTCTTTTGAGCAGTCTTTATGCCAAAGACGGTGTATGTTCCATCCTTGGCAATCATGATTACTCTGATTATATTAAGGCCGACGATGTGACAAAAGTGGCAAACGAGCGTGAGCTTATCAGTCGTGAGCGTGAGTTTGGCTGGTCGTTATTGCTTAATGACAATAAGGCGATAAAGCGCGGCAACGACTCAATAATTGTTGCAGGTCTTGAGAACGACGGTCGCAAGGGTGAGCCTAAACGTGCCGACATTGGCAAGGCATTGGCCGGTGTTGACAGCCGTAACTTTGTACTTATGCTTGCTCACGACCCGCGTTTGTGGCGTAGGGATATCCTGCCTAACAGCAGGGCGCAGCTTACGTTGAGCGGCCACACTCACGCTATGCAGTTTGAAATCTTCGGTTGGTCGCCTGCGTCATTGATGTACGACGAGTGGGGCGGCATGTATCACGAAGGTAACCGTGCCCTTAACGTGTCAGTAGGCATGGGCGGCTTCATCCCTTTCCGTATAGGCGCAAGCAACGAGATAGTTGTTATTACGTTGCACAGAAAGGGTATTTAAGTGAAGAGTGAAGAACGAAGAGTGAAGAATTCAATTGCATTGTTGGCAATTTTCGTAAGTACTACGTTGGCATTTGACTTTTTTCGCTGCGCTCAAGGAGCTACTACTTTAACTAATGTGCCGGCAGATTTGCAATCTGCCGGAATTAAGTATAAGGAACCAACGGTCAGCGTTAGCTAATTTCAATCCGCTTAAAATACAAATGAATGAAAGTTAAGAAGTTAAGACAATAGTCTTGTGGATTCTTGCAGCAAGCACTACGTTGGCCATTGTCTTTTTTCGCTATGCTCAAGGAACTTCTCCTTAACTACATAACTCCTTAACTCCTAAAGAATTACTTCTAAAGAAAAAACTTACTGATTCGGATTCTTCACAAATCCCTGATATTTCGGAGTCAGTCCTGCCATTATTTCGTCGTAGCTTATTTTCATACGTTTGTTTATGTCCTCAGCGCCCTGTCCTTCGGGATAGATAGGCTTGTGGATAGTCAGCGTCAGCGGATGCCATTTCACCCAGTACCATTTGTTTGTCCTTGGCAGCACGTCGAACGAGCCGTTGATTGTCAGTGGAACTACAGGCAACTGTAGCTCGTCGGCAAGCATGAAGGCGCCACGCTTAAACACACCCATGTGACCGGTGAACGTGCGTGAGCCTTCGGGGAACACTACAACGCTCATTCCGTCTTTCAGCGTGTGGCGTGCCTTGTCGTATGTCTCCTTAACCTTGCTCGGGCCGCGCTTGTCTACAAATATCTGGTGGGACATCTCGCAGGCAAAGCCTACAAGAGGAATCTTGCGCAACTGGTGCTTCATCATCCATTTGAAGTTGCGTCCCAGATGACCGAATATCAGAAATATGTCGAACGAGCCTTGGTGGTTGCTGACGAACACATACGACTCGTTGTCCTTCAGGTTCTCGCGTCCTACCACCTTTACAGGCAGAAGCAGCACTTTAAGTATGGCTGCTGCCCACAGCTTAGGAGGATAATAACCCCAAAAATGGCCGTTGCCAAGCACACATCCTGCGCTCGTGGTGAGCGATGTCAGAATGGTTAGCACGAGGATTATCGGCAGCGCGATGCATATTTGATAAATTCGGTAGATGTATCTCATTGTTGTTGTTTTATTGTTTTTTCGTTAGAATAATATTTTTGGTTAACCAGTCTGTTCCCATTATGCCTGTCATAGACGTTCATGTCCTTGCCGGGCATTTTTCTTTTATTTGTCGGCCACAGGCAGTTTTGCGTTACTGAATATTCTTTCAGCATATTGCCGGTGTGGCTCGTTGCGTTTTGTCGTGCAGTAAGGTCGGTATAATATTGCAGTCCGGCGGCAGCCGGACTGCCTTTGGTTTCTTTTGTCAGTCTTTAATCTTAGGATACTTGCGTGTCCATCCGTCCCATCGCAGGCGCATCACTCCGAAGAATGCCTCACCGAATATGCCGCCGCTCATCTTAGACACACCCTCACGACGGTTGACAAATATCACGGGCACTTCCTTAATCTTGAAGCCAATCTTATAAGCCGTGTATTTCATCTCAATCTGGAAGGCATAGCCCTTGAATCTTATCTTGTCAAGCTCGATGGTCTCAAGCACGCGGCGCTTGTAGCATTTAAATCCGGCAGTGGTGTCGTGAACCTTGAATCCCGTTACAAACCTTACATACTGCGATGCGAAATAGCTCATCAGCACACGGCCTATAGGCCAGTTAACAACGTTCACTCCGCTCACATAGCGCGAGCCTATGGCAACGTCGTAGCCCTCGTCGTGGCAAGCCGAATAGAGGCGCGGCAGGTCGTTAGGGTCGTGACTGAAGTCGGCGTCCATCTCGAATATGTAGTCATATCCTTGCTGCAGTGCCCATTTGAAGCCGGTGATATATGCCGTGCCCAAGCCCAGTTTGCCGCTGCGCTCTATAATAAACAGACGGTCGGCAAATTCGTTGTCGATCAGTCGGTGAACTATAGCCGCGGTGCCGTCGGGCGAGCCGTCGTCTATCACGAGAATATTAAAACATTTCTCAAGTGAGAACACCGCCCTGATAATCTTCTCGATGTTCTCTTTCTCGTTATACGTAGGTATAATGACTATGCTGTCGCTTTTGTTCATGGCCTGAATGTCTTTTTGTTTATGCGTGCTATATTTGTCTTGTCTCCCTTTGGCAGTAGCCGTAAAAGAGCCTTCAACGTTGTTGTCTATTTGTTCAGATAACGCTGCCCCCGGTCAGTCCGTATGTAGTTCCTATCATTCCGTCAGCCCTGGATGCCGCTTATCTTGTTTTTTATCTTATGTGCAAAGATACTGCAAATCGAGAGCAGAATCATCAAGTCTTGCTTGAATGTTATGCCGAGATGCCGCTTATCTTATTGCAGAGATAATGCAAACCGAGAGCAGAATCATCAAGTCTTGCTTGAATGTTATGCCGAGATGCCGCTTATCTTATGCAAAGATAATATAAAAAAGTGAGATACTGAGCAAATCACGGAAAAATGATTGAAAGTTAATGGTTTATGAGATTTTGACGATTTTGGCGAGTGCCAAATAAAACCGCCAGAAAGCCAACTTGAACCGGAATTGCGTTACCATCCCGTTACCGAAGAACGGGACGGGTAACGGCATGGAAAAGGACGGCAAAACGGGGTAAAAATGCCACTCGCACAGGCGTTTGGAGGCTTTGGGGATGAAAAAGTCCTGCGGCAGATTCGATTGCGCCGGTCTGCTGTGGTTTACATACAGCCAAACAGCTCTACACAAGGTAATTTTGTAACCAAAAAAATCAGGATTATGAGTAGAGCGACATTCAAGATTTTATTTTACCTGAAGCGCAACGCGCCGAAGAAGAACGGACTGATACCGGTCATGTGCCGTATCACGGTGAACGGGAAAATCGCACAGTTCAGCTGCAGGCTGGACGTGGAGGAAAAGATGTGGAGCGTGGAGACCGGGCGGCTGACCGGAAGGAGCAACGTGGCTCTGGAAGGCAACCGTATGCTGGACAAAATCCGCGTGGGCGTGAACAAGGCGTATCAGGACGTGTTCGACCGCGACACTTACGTCACGGCGGAGAAAGTGCGCAACGAGTACCTCGGCATGGGTATGAACCACAAGACGCTGCTCGCCGTGTTCAGGCAGCACAACGAGGACTACGCCAAATTGGTGGGCAAGATGAAGAGCCAGCGCAGCTACTGGAAATACTGCGTGGTTTACAAGCACCTGTCCGAGTTCATCAGGACACGGTACAAAGTGGAGGACATCACCCTGAAAGAACTCGCCCCCGCCTTCATCACGGACTTCGAGCTGTTCCTCCGGGTGGAGAAAGGGCATTGCACCAACACCGTATGGTCGTACATGATGCCTTTCCGCAGCATCATCTTCACCGCCATCAACAATGGCTGGCTGCAACGAGATCCGTTCTATGCCTATCACATCACGAAGGAGGAGACGAAACGGGGCTACCTGACGAAAGAGGAAATCACGCAGATGATAAACGGCACGTTCAAGAGGAAGAACTACGGACTGATACGCGACCTGTTCATCTTCTGTTGTTTCACTGGCTTGAGCTGGCGCGACATGGCAAATCTCACGGAAGAAAACCTGCAAGTTTCCTTTGACGGGCACCTGTGGATAAAGACAAGCCGCCAGAAGACGGGAGTGGAAACGAACATCCGCCTGCTGGACGTGGCGAAGCACATCATCGACAAATACAAGGGTGCTTCCAAAGACGGCAAGCTGCTGCCCGTACCATGCTATAACATCTGCAAATACGGCATCAAACAGGTAGCCAAGCAATGCGGAATAAACAAAAACGTAACCTGGCACCAAAGCCGCCATTCGTACGCAACCACGATTTGTCTTTCCAACGGCGTGCCCATTGAAACGCTGTCGAAACTGATGGGGCACACGAGCATCCGCTCGACCCAAATCTACGCGAAAATCACGGCGGAGAAGATGAGCCAAGACATGGAACTGCTCTCTCAAAAGCTCGCCCCGATGGAGAAGTTCATCTGCCAGGCCATTTAGAAATAGAACTAAAAACGAAAAGAAACATGGAAACGAGAGGTGTCATAACAATAGAGAACAGGACGGTGGTCATGCCCGACGCCGAGGTGTGGATGACAATCGGGGAACTGGCAAACCTGTTCTACGTGCGCGGCGTGTCGGTGGAAGCCGCCATACGGAGACTGGGAAAGGACGGGATTATGGGCGGAGAGTCATGCCGCCGGATACGTCTGGGCGAAAAGTGCTACACGGAAGTGTACGGCATGGAAACGGTCATCGCCTTGTCGTTCCGGTTCGACACGGGGCAGGCGGCCCTGTTCCGCAAGTGGATTGCCCGGACGGCAGCACGCTCCGGGAAAGAGCCTACGGTCATGTTCCTGCACTATCCGCACGGTACGTATTGCTGAACGGCACAGACACGGCCTGAAATGAATATCGGGAGGCGGCAACTATTATTGAGTTGTCCGTCTCCCGATTTTTACTTGCCCCAAACGTCAGTACGCCTTGCGGTAGTTACGCTCCAATACCTTCTGTACATCGCTCTCGCGGTAGAGCGTCTTGCCGCCGAACAGGAAATAGGGCAATATCCCCTCGTGGCGGTACTGCTGCAAGGTGCGCCTGCTCACGTGCAGCCTTTCTGCCAGGTCCCTGTCGGTGAGGTATCGCTCGCCGCCCATCGGCGGGATGTAACTTCCGGCAAGCCTGTCCGCCATTTTCAGGCTTCTCCTTACGGACTGCATGGCATCCGCCAGTGCCCCGCTGTCCATTGTCAATACGTTGTCGTTCATCTTACGTAGGATTTAGTGGCCTGGTTCAAGTGTCAGACGGACGGTTTTTTCCGCTACGGAATCCGGCAGGAGCCGTTCCACGTCCTCCGGCCTGTAATAGAACTTGCGCCCGATTGTCGAATACGCGATGTCGTGCCTGTCACGCATGGCCTGCAAGGTCTTCGGGGTTATACACAACATACGGCACACGTCCTCCGTGTCCATCCATTCGGCAAGGCGCCGGTCGCCGCCCTTTTCGGCAAGCGTCCTCACCCTGTCCTCCAACGCCTTCACCCCGGCAAGGAGCATCTCGAAGGCGGTCTTCTCAATGATTACTATTTCCATTTTTCCAAAATTTTATCGGTTTGCCGCAAAATTACACAGCCGTGAGCCGGAACCGGCCGGACAAGGAAGCGGTGGCAGCTTGTGGCACTTTTTATTGTGCCACATCAGGACACGGCGGGAACAGGCGGCCCGGAGTGTCGGTCAGGCGGTTTTCCATGATTAAAATGCCCGTTGAAGCTCCCGGGAGGCGAAAAATCCATAAAAATCTCACGTAAGTTACGGGTAAGTACCGTGCCCGCCCTTTGGAAATGGCCGAATTTTGCTTCCGACAAATTGATTCACTAACGATTAAAACTGATTGAGAAATGGAAATCATCACGATGGAAAGCGCCGCCTACAAGGACATCGTAGGGCGCATCGAGGAAATCGCCTCCCATGTGAGGAAACACAGTCCGGAAAAACGGGAACAGGAAACCGCCGGACTTCTGGACAGCCGCGAGGTGATGCGCCTGCTCCGCATCAGCCGCCGCACGCTGCAACGGCTGAGGACGGAGAAACGCATCAAGTATGTCATCATCCGGGGCGACTGCCGCTACCCACCCGAAGAAGTGGAGCGCATCATCCGGGAGAACGCGGTCAGGACTTCACCGGAGAAGCCGGAGGAACTGAGACACAACTACCTGCTCCGCACGGGTGGAAAGACAGGCAAGAAATGAAAGGAGGAACGGCTATGGAGTTTTTAGACAGACGCACTTTCGAAGACTGCATGAGGCAGGTGTTCAGCCGCCTTGACCGTCAGGACGAGATGCTTTCCGCCATGCACGGTGGTGTACATGAAAAGCCGCAGGGCATTGCCCTGCTGGAGGATGACACGATGGACAACCAGGACGTGTGCATGCTGCTCCACGTGAGCAAGCGCACCCTGCAACGCTACCGCAGCGACGGGCTGCTTCCCTACCGGATGCACCGCCACAAGACCTATTACCGCAGGTCGGACGTGGAGCTGTTCATCAGCACCCACATGAGGGAGATACTCCGCGACAGGGAACAGGGAAAGGCGAGCGATGGCAAGAGTAAACCAAACAATAAAAGAATGACAAACCGTAAAAAGTAAACCGAAATGGAACAGAAAAAGAAAAACGAGAAGGACGTGCTGGTGGTCCGCGACGAGAAGACGGGCGAAATCAGCGTAGTGGCCGGACTGGACGGCAAGGGCTACCCCAAGACGGCACCCCCGAAGCCGGAACACTCGCAGGACTTCCTGCGCTTCGATCGCCACGGGGACGTGATAGACAATTTCTTCAGGAATTTCTACCGCCAGTGCAAGGAGCCGACACGCTTCGGCTTCTACCGGGTGGCGGCGGAGACGGTGGACGCGGTGCTGCCGGTCATCAAGGACTTGCTGAAAGACCCGCTGGCGAACGCCGACATGCTCGCCCCGCACAAGGTGGACACCTCCAAATACCAGCAGGAGGCAACGGAAAATGTAAAACAAGAAAGCAACGAACCCATTAAAAAGACAGAAGAAATGGAACAGAAAAAAGAAGAACAGAAACAGAATGTGCAGCAGCCACAAGAAGCTGAAACACAACAGAAGCAGGAGAAGCCGAACCTGATAGCGGATGACCAGGTGGACTGGGAAGAACTGCGCAAGTGCGGTATCGACAGGGAGCAACTGTCGGAAAAGGACATGAAAGCCCTGATGAACTACGGCAAGACAGGGCTGGTGACGGTGAAGCCGAATTTCGGAGGGGACAGTTACGAACTGCAAGCCCGACTCTCGTTCAAGAAGGCGGAGGACGGCACGCTGAAGCTGACACCCCATTTCATCCGAAACGAACCGCGTCTTGACATCCCCCACAGGGGCTACACGTTCACCGACGAGGACAAGAAAGCGTTGAAACGCACGGGCAACCTCGGCAAGCTCATCAACTTCGCCAACGAGAAGACGGGGGAAATCAAGCCCCACTACATCAGCATCGACCGCCTGACGAATGAAGTCGTGGACGTGCTTGCCGACAAGGTGCGCATCCCCAGCAAAATCGGGCAGACTGCCCTGTCGAAAGCGGAACAGGACATCCTCCGCGCCGGACTTGCCTTGCCCAAGGAGGTGACGCTCAAGAACGGGCGCAAGTTCGAGGCCATGCTTCAGGTGAACGCCGACAAGCGCGATGTGGAGTTCGTGCCGGGACAGCCGAGGCAGCAGCAGGCGCAGCGTCAGGGAAAATCACAGGACAATCCCGACGCACAAGGACAGAAACAGGAGAACAACGGAGAGGGGCAACGCCGCAACCGCTCGTGGACGAACGAGGACGGCAGCATCCGCCCGATAAGCAAATGGAAGGACGACACGTTCACCGACCAACAGAAAGCCGACTACGTGGCGGGCAAGACGGTGGTGCTTGCCAACGCTAAGGACGACCAAGGGCAGCCCTGTACGAAATACCTGAAGTTCAGCTTCGAGAAAGGCCGTCCGCTGACCTACTCGCAGAACCCCGACCTTGCGCAGACCGTCGCCCCGTCCAACGAGAGCCGCACGCAGCTCGCCGTGAACAACGAGGGCAAGACCAACGAAGCCACGAAGCATGTGAAGGAGCCGCTGCAACAGGGACAGACCGCCCCGAAGAATGAAACGCAGCAGAAACAGCAGACCAGAAAATCCAAAGGCATGAAGGTATCCTGATTGCCGCCACTAAATCCATCCGATAATAATCAACGGGTTGAAACGGGGGTTGAACACCGCCCTGTGCGCATATCCCACAAACAAGGCCGTGCCCCGTTTCCACCCCAACAAAAACAAAAGTATCAACAGATTAAACAGAAAAAGACATGATTACCATATTGGCAGAAAAACCAAGCGTCGCCCGTGAGATAGCACGGATTGTCGGCGCAATGAGAAGAGAAGAAGGGTATTTCACAGGAAACGGCTACCACGTGACATGGGCGCTTGGGCATTTGGTACAGCTCGCCCTGCCCGACGGGTACGGCATCCGTGGCTTCCGGCGCGACAGCCTGCCCGTCATCCCCGAAAGGTTTGAACTCATACCCCGTCAGGTGAAAACGGACAAAGGCTGTAAGGCGGACGCGGCTTCGGTGAAGCAAATCAAGGTGATAACAAAATTGTGGAACGAGAGCGAGGGCATCATCGTGGCGACCGATTGCGCCCGTGAAGGCGAGTTGATATTCAGGTACCTGTATTCCTACACCGGCTGCACCCTGCCGTTCCAAAGGCTGTGGATAAGCTCGCTGACCGACGCCGCCATCCGCAAGGGACTGAAAGAGCTGAAGGACGGGCACGAGTATGACAGCCTATACCTTGCCGCCAAAGCAAGAAGTGAAGCCGACTGGCTGGTGGGCATCAACGGCACGCAGGCATTGTCGGTAGCCGCCGGGCGGGGCACGTATTCCGTCGGACGTGTGCAGACACCTACACTGGCGATGGTCTGCAAGCGATTCTGGGAGAACAGGCGTTTCCAGCCCGAACCGGTACACCAGCTTCATTTCACCACGCCATCGGCGAGCGTGAACGAGGTTGTTAAATTCTCCTCGGTGGAGAAATGGAAAGACAAGGAAGAGGCAGCTACATTATATAATAAGGTAAAGGAACAGATGTGCGCCACCATCGTGAAAGTCGAAAAGAAGGAGAAGGTGGAGAACCCTCCGCTGCTGTACGACCTGACCACGCTCCAGAAGGAAGCGAACACGAAGCACGGCTTCACGGCGGAACAGACGCTCGACCTTGTGCAGAAGCTCTACGAGGCGAAGCTCGTCACCTATCCGAGAACATCGAGCCGCTATATCCCGGAGGACGTGTTCGCTGAAGTACCCTTGTTATTTGAAAGATTATCTGCCCATTCATTGTTTGCCGATAAAATCAAAAGCATGGACGGACTGAACCGCCGCAGCGTGGACGCCTCGAAAGTCACCGACCACCACGCATTGCTGGTGACGCCCAACCGTCCGCTGGCGCTCTACAAGAACGAGCAGCTTATCTACGACATGATTGTGGGGCGCATGATTGAGGCGTTCTCCCCGGAGTGCGTCAAGGACACGACCACCGTCCGGGCGGAATGCGAGGGCGTGGAGTTTGAAACGAAAGGCTGCATCGTACGCAAGGCAGGCTGGCGTTCGGTCTATGATGAGGACAAGGAAGACACCGTACTGCCCGACTGGAATGAGGGCGACACACTGGCAATGAACGGCTGTTCGATGAGTTCGGGCATGACCCGTCCGAAACCGCTCCACACGGAAAGCACCCTTCTGGCGGCGATGGAGACCGCCGGACGCGAGGGTATGGAGGACGAGGAAGTGCGCCAGGCATTGAAGGACTGCGGTATCGGCACGCCCGCCACCCGTGCCGCTATCATTGAGACCCTGCTCAAAAGGGAGTACATGGCGCGCGTGAAGAAGTCGCTCGTGCCGACGGAGAAAGGTCTCGCCCTGTATTCCATCGTGAAGGACATGGACATCGCCGACGTGGAGATGACGGGGCGTTGGGAGGCGGAATTGGCAAAAATCGAGAAAGAAGAAACGCCGCACGAGGCTTTCATCCGTGACATCGAGGGCTACACCCGCAAGATAACCACGGAACTGCTCGCCTGCGACAAAATCTTCGGGCATAAGGCATCGGGCTGCACCTGCCCCAAGTGCGGCACGGGCACGATGCAGTTCTACGGCAAGGTGGTGCGCTGCGACAACCCGGACTGCACCCTGCCGGTGTTCCGCCAGATAGCGGGCCGGACGCTCACCGATACGGAAATGAATGATTTGCTGGCCAATGGAAAGACGAGCGTCCTCGGCGGCTTCAAGAGCAAACAGGGCAAGCCGTTCAGCGCAATAGTCACATTCGATGCGGATTTCAACACGAAATTCGTGTTTCCCGAAGCCAAATCCGTAAAAAAATCCACGAACAGGAAAGGAGGAAGAAAATAATGACTACCTTTTGATAAAGTAAGCTGCATCTCGGAATAAAAAATAAGCTCGCTTATTTTGTTCTCCCCTCGATTTGCATTACTTTTGCCACTGATTCACTGTTCATAATCTGTTTCAATACGTTGAAGCATTGTTTTACGGTGGATTTAGTGGCGGCACTCGGAGGGATACCGGGTGCCTTTTTCTTCTCCTTTATCAAAATCCAAAACCCGTTTTTTTCACCACTAAATCCATCAGAAAATGAAACAGAACAAGAAAACCCTTCCGGCGGAGCTGTCCTACTACGGGCTGTACCTGCTGGACTACCTGAGAAAATACCATCCCGACAAAGCATCCGACACGGACCTTGTTGTTGAAAGGGAGGAAGCCGCCACCGCTGTCTTTGAAAAGGAAAGGCTGGCGGGCGGCACGGTGGAACACGCTCACGAGGAAGCCATGCGCGTCCTGCTGCGCGGGCTGCACTTCTCGCCCTACGCCCTGCTGACAGAGGTCGTGGAGAGGGAATTTGCCGACGAGGTGGCGGAACAGGAACGCGAGGCGTTCTGCCGCGACCTGTACCCCCATCTGAAAAACCTGTTCGCCGGTTACGACACGTCGGACGACACCTTCGCCCTGTCGCCTGCCCATGACCTGCTCTATACGGAGCTGGTGGGAACCGTCGTGCTTTATCTGGAGGCAAGTCATGGCGTTCAATAGGAAACAGAAGCTGCGCGACAACATCGAGGCGGTACGCACGGCGTTCACGCTCGACCGTGAGCGCCGCACCCCGACGGAAAGGGAACGTGCGCTGCTGGAACGGTACTGCGGCTTCGGGGGCCTGAAGTGCATCCTGAACCCGGCAAGGGAACTCTCCGACGCCGTGCATTGGGCGAAGTCCGACCTCGAACTGTTCGCCCCGACAGTGGAGCTGCACCGCATCATCCGGGAGAACAGCCGGGATGAAACGGAGTACAAGCGGTATGTGGACTCGCTGAAAGCCTCGGTGCTGACGGCGTTCTATACGCCACAGGCCGTCACGGATACCATCGCGGACGTGCTGCACGACAGGAAGGTACGCCCGAAGCTCGTGCTGGAGCCTTCGGCAGGCATGGGCGCGTTCATCGCCCCGGTATTGTCAAACAACCCGCAGGCGGACGTGATGGCTTTCGAGAAAGACCTGCTGACGGGCAAGATGCTGGGATACCTGTACCCGGAGCAGAAGATACGCACGGAAGGCTTCGAGAAGATAGAAAAGCCGTTCCTGAACCGGTTTGACCTTGCCATATCCAACATCCCTTTCGGGGACATAGCCGTGTTCGACCCTGAGTTTGAGAACGGCTCGACCTTCCGGAGAATAGCGGCAAGGAAGGTGCATACCTATTTCTTCCTGAAAGGGCTGGACGCGGTGCGTGACGGCGGCATCGTGGCGTTCATCACCTCGCGGGGCGTGCTGGACACGGAGGGTAACGGCGGCACACGCTACATGATGACACGTAAAGCGGATCTGTTGTCTGCCATCCGCCTGCCGAACAACCTGTTCACGGAAAGCGCCAACACGGAAGTGGGCTGCGACCTGATTGTCCTGCAAAAGAACGAAGGCAAGGAAGAGCTTTCCGAAGAGGACAGGAAGTTTGGCGATGTCGTGAAGAACAACCATACGAACATTGTCACCAACGGGTATCTGTTCGACCACCCGGAACATATCATCCACACTGACGCGAAACGTGACACCGACCCTTACGGCAAGCCTGCCATCGTCTATACGCACAGCGGCGGCGTGGAGGGCATCGCCACGGACCTGTACCGGATGCTGTCGGACGACCTGTCGGCAAGGCTGGACCTGGAACGCTACAACGGCATCAAGGGTGAAAGGCTGGAACCCCGGCAGACCATAGCTGTACAGCCTACACTGGCAGAGACGAAAAAAGAGAATGACATCAAGGCGGTTACCGGGCCGCCAAAGGCGGCACCGGCGCAAGCCGTAGCGCAGGAGATGGGAACAAAACGGCCTGAAGCCGCGGTAATGGACTTATACGATTTGTTTGGCTACACGCAGGAGGAACGGCGGATGGCGGAACGCGGGCTGAAACCGGAGAGGAAGAAAGGCGGCAAGTCCAAACGCAAAAAGCAGCAGGAACAGCCGCTGTTTTCCCCGTCGGAACTGGAACAGATAGAGGTGAAGCCGAAAGAAGCTGAACAGCCCATGCCCGAACCGCCTGTAGAGAAGCCTGCCATAGACGATGACCCGGAGGATGCCGTTTACCGTAGTCTGGACTGGGAAACCAACCCGCCCATCAACGGCTTCTACGAAATGATGATGTCGCTCACTCCCGAACGGCGTGCCGAACTGCGCCGTTTGGGAAAGGAGAAGATGGATGCCAATGCCGCCAAGCAAGCGGAAAAGGTGCAAACTGTCTATCCGATAGAGAACGCATACGAAGTGCGGGCGAAAAAACAGATAGAGCGTGTGGAAAGGGAGATGCGCGGAGAGGAAGCCGCCCTGCCCCCGAAAGAACGGCAGCGCAGGAAAGAGGAAGCAATGAAACCGCGCCCGTTCAAAGGCATAATGGAGCCGCACCTGAAAGACGGCTCACTGGTATGGGAACACACGGGCGGCGTCCGCTTCCAAATCGGGGTGCTGAAGGATGTCACCCGCTACGGGGCTACCTTCCAGCCGCTCGACATGGACGGAATGCAGGCGCAGAAGGCGCAACTCTACATCGACTTGCGCAACACCTACGAGCGGCTTTACGCTTACGAAGCGGAGAACCACGAGGAGAACGCCCTGCTGCGCCGCAACCTGAACACCTACTACGACGAGTTCGTCATGCGCTACGGCAACCTGAATGCCAAGCACAACGCGAAGCTCATCCTGATGGACGCTTCAGGGCGCAACATGCTCTCGCTGGAACGCGGCGAGAACGGGCAGTTCGTCAAGGCGGACATCTTCGACCGTCCCGTTTCCTTTTCGCAGGAAACGCTTGTCGAGGTGGAGTCGCCCGAAGAAGCCCTGTCCGCCTCGCTCAACCTGTACGGCGGCGTGAACCTGCCCTACATGGAATCTCTCTGCTACCCGCCTGCCGCAGGCGGAGATGCTCGAAGTCCTGAAAGGACGGGTGTTCTACAACCCGTTGGCGGACGGCTACGAGATAGCTGACAGTTTCATCGCCGGAAACGTGGTGCAGAAAGTAGCTGATGTGGAGGAATGGATAAAGGGACATGAGGGCCACGGGATGATGCCGCAGGCGCAGGAGGCTTTGGCGGCACTGCGCGAGAGCGTACCCGAACAAATCCCTTTCGAGGACCTGGACTTCAACTTCGGGGAGCGTTGGATACCCACGGGCGTGTATGCCGCCTATATGAGCCGCCTGTTCGACACGGAGGTGCGGATAACCTACTCGGAGAGCCTCGACGAGTATTCGGTGAAATGCGCCTATCGGACGATGAAAATCACGGACGAATTCCTTGTGAAGGGCTACTACCGCAACTACGACGGCATGAACCTGCTGAAGCACGCCCTGCACAACACCTGCCCCGACATGATGAAAAGCATCGGAAAGGACGAGAACGGCAACGACATCAAGGTGCGTGACAGCGAGGGCATACAGCTTGCCAACGCGAAGATTGACGAGATACGAAACGGCTTTACCGAGTGGCTGGAGGAACAGTCGCCGGAGTTCAAGAAGCGGCTGACGGACATGTACAACGACAAGTTCAACTGTTTCGTGCGCCCGAAGTATGACGGATCGCACCAGAAGTTCCCGGACTTGGACCTGAAAGGCTTGGGCATAATGGACTTGTACCCCTCGCAGAAGAACTGCATCTGGATGCTGAAACAGAACGGCGGCGGGATAGCCGACCATGAGGTCGGAACCGGCAAGACGCTGATAATGTGCGTGTCAGCGCACGAGATGAAGCGTCTGGGAGTGGTACACAAGCCGATGATTATCGGGCTGAAAGCCAACGTGCGCGAGATAGCCGAGACCTACCGCAAGGCTTATCCCAACGCCCGCATCCTCTACGCCTCGGAGAAGGACTTTGCCGCCGCCAACCGCGTGCGTTTCTTCAACGACATCCGCAACAACGACTGGGATTGCATCATCATGTCGCACGACCAGTTCGGGAAAATCCCGCAGTCGCCGGAGTTGCAGCAGCGCATCCTGCAGGAGGAGCTGGACACGGTGGAGGAAAACCTCGAAGTGCTGCGCACCCAAGGCAAGGACGTGTCACGAGCCATGCTGCGTGGATTGGAGAAAAGGAAAGTCAACCTTCAGGCGAAACTCGAAAAGGTGGAATACGCCATAAAGACAAGGACGGACGACGTGGCGGACTTCAAGCAGATGGGCATCGACCACCTGTTCATCGACGAGAGCCACCAGTTCAAGAACTTGACGTTCAACACCCGTCACGACCGTGTGGCGGGTCTGGGCAATTCAGAAGGAAGCCAGAAGGCGCTGAACCTGCTGTTCGCCATCCGCACCATACAGGAGCGCATTGGCCGGGACTTGGGGGCGACGTTCCTCTCCGGCACGACCATCAGCAACTCGCTGACGGAACTGTACCTGCTGTTCAAGTACCTGCGTCCGAAGGCGCTGGAGAAACAGGACATCCGCTGCTTCGACGCATGGGCGGCGATATTCGCCAAGAAGACGACCGACTTCGAGTTCAACGTGACGAACAGCATCGTGCAGAAGGAACGCTTCCGCTATTTTATTAAGGTGCCGGAGCTGGCGGCGTTCTACAACGAGATAACCGACTACCGCACGGCGGAGGACGTGGGCGTGGACCGCCCGAAGAAGAACGAGATACTGCATCACATACCGCCTACGCCCGACCAGGAGGTGTTCATCGGAAAGCTGATGCAGTTCGCCAAGTCGGGCGATGCGACCATTCTGGGCAGACCGCCGCTGTCGGAAACGGAGGAAAAGGCGAAGATGCTCATCGCTACGGACTATGCAAGGAAAATGGCGCTTGATATGCGCATGATAGACCCGGCGTATGAAGACCACCCCGACAACAAGGCGAGCCATTGCGCCAGGATGATAGCGGAGTATTACCGCAGGTATGACGCCCACAAGGGGACGCAGTTCGTCTTCTCGGATTTGGGCACGTACCAGCCCGGTGGCGGCTGGAGCGTCTATACCGAAATCAAGCGCAAGCTGGTGGAGGACTACAGCATACCCGCCCACGAAATCCGCTTCATTCAGGAGTGCAAGAACGAGAAGGCACGCAAGGCGGTGATAGAGGCGATGAACAACGGTTATGTGCGGGTGCTGTTCGGCTCTACCAGTATGCTCGGCACGGGCGTGAACGCCCAACGCAGGGCGGTCGCTATCCATCATTTAGATTGTCCCTGGCGCCCATCCGACCTGCAACAGCGTGACGGCCGGGCGGTCAGGAAAGGTAACGAGATAGCCAAGCTCTATGCGGACAACAAGGTGGATGTCATCATCTACGCAGTGGAGAAGTCGCTGGACTCGTACAAGTTCAACCTGCTGCATTGCAAGCAGACATTTATCTCGCAGCTGAAAAGCGGTGCGATGGGCGCACGAACCATCGACGAGGGGGCGATGGACGAGAAGTCGGGCATGAATTTCTCGGAATATATGGCGATTCTGTCCGGCAATACGGACCTGCTCGACAAGGCAAAGCTCGAAAAGAAGATAGCCTCGCTGGAAGGTGAGCGCAAGTCGTTCAACAGGGGCAAGCGCGATTCGGAATGGAAACTGGAGGGCAAGACCAAAGAACTGGCCGACAACAAAGCCGTTATCGCCGCCATGACGGAAGATTGGGAGAAGTTCACCGCTGCTGCCAAGACCGACAGGGACGGCAACCGGCTCAACCCGATACGGATTGACGGGCTAAGCACGACCGACGAGAAGGCCATTGGCAGGAAGTTGCAGGAGATAGCCAAGAATGCCACGACGGGCGGACAGTACCTGCAAATCGGAGAACTATACGGCTTTCCCGTCAAGGTCGTCAGCGAGCGGATGATTTGTGACGGGCGCGAGACCATCGACAACCGCTTTGTCATCGAGGGGCACTATAAGTACAAGTACAACAACGGTCATCTGGCGATGGTGGACACCCATGCCGCCGCCGTGAACTTCCTCAATGCGTTGGAGCACATTCCTGCGATTATCAGGCAGTACGAGGAAAAGAACGAAGTGCTGGAACGCGAGATACCGCAGTTGCGGGAGATTGCGGGCAAGACATGGAAGAAGGAGGATGAGCTGAAGCTGTTGAAGTCCGAGCTTGCCGCCCTCGACCGCAAGATACAGTTGGAACTGGCTCCCAAGCATGAGGAAACGCCAAGTCAGGGGCAGGAACAGGGTGGTCAGGCGGTACAGAAGTCGGACATTACCATCCATGACCATATTATCATAGGCAGCAGATTGGGAATAGAACACCGAGAAGCACGTGGTATGAAGTTGTAAACGGAAGAGGGTGTATCGAAATGCATGGTGGTATCTCAATTCTCCTCCGGGGAGGAGGGGGAATGGATATCAACATCTACTTTGATACAACCTCTTTATACTTTATAATTATACCATTCTTGTTTGTACCCGATATTCATTCGGCGTGCATCCGGCTACTTTCTTGAACAACCGGCTTAAATGATGCGGATACTGGAAACCGACTTCGTATGCTATCTCACTGACTGTTTTGTTGGTCTCCAACAGTCGGTCTTTTACTTTGCCGATGACTGCCTGATGAATGTAATCTATGGCGGATTTGCCTGTCTGTTTCTTGACAAGGTCACCGAAATAGTTGGCGGAGAAATGAAGCTGGTCGGCACACCATGCCACCGAAGGCAACCCGAGTTCTTCCGGTTTGCGCGAGTTGAAATAATTGTTCAGCAGCGCCTCGAAGCGGGTCAATACATCGCTGTTGAGTACGGCACGGGAGGCAAACTGACGGTCGTAGAAACGGAGGCAGTGGTTGAGCAACACCTCGATATTTGAAATGATGATGCTCCGGCTGTGCTTGTCAATAGAGTGCTGGAGTTCTTCCTGTATCTCACCGAAACAGTTGAAGACGGTCTGCCGTTCGCGTTCGGACATGTGCAGGGCTTCATTTACCTCATAAGAAAAAAAGGTATAGTCCTTCATCTTGCAGGCCAGCGACGTGCCGCGTATCAGGTCGGGATGGAAAAGCAAGGCATATCCCTGCGGATGCGGCGTTGAGCCATCGTCGTCAATGCCCGCCACCTGCCCGGGAGCCACGAACACCAGGGTGCCTTCCTGATAATCATACTTGCTGCGCCCGTATGTCAGCGGTCCGTGGATTTTCTCTTTCAGGAAAATGCCGTAAAAGTTGAAACACTTGCGACGGTGGGGAAGCACCTCCACTTTCGAGAAATCAATGAAGCTGACCAGCGGGTTCAGCGTTTCCAGCCCGAGGAACTGGTTGTAGTCGTGTATCGTTTTCAAGTCCAATATATCACCCATAAATTCTGTTTTTTATTCTACCCTCCAAAGGTAATGAAAACTGTTGACTATTAACACGTAAAAGACAGATTTCAGTGAAATGGGTATCAGATTCCGTGAAATGGGTTTAAGGGCAACTCCCGGCATGTCCGCATTGGTCGGAATTGGTGCTATAATCAGTAATCTGTGTATAGGCAGATGGCCGGGACTGTCCTAACTTTGCATCCGGTATGAACAAAAAGTGATGTTGCATAAATGATTGTCAGAATGTTTATAAAACTTTGTCTGCTTATGGCTTTATTTTCTTTCAACGGCTGTGATGATGGGAAAGTCTCATCTTCTGTTCCTTCCACTCCGGCACAACATCTTGCGATGTCAAGCACCATACATGATGTCTTGAACCATCCGGCTTTCAAAGGCTTCTCGCAATATATTCTTCCTTTGGAATGGGGATACGACAGCGAGATGCCGCTTTCGCAGGTGGCACGCCTGCTTCCTTACCATAATTATATTGATGCGGAAAGGTGCGTGGGCTATATCAATCAGATGATTGACTCGGTAGCAGCCGGGCGTAGAATTTATTACGACTTGGGGCGTGAGGATGCCGGACTGTTCTTTTTCCGCGGACGACCGGGCGCGCCGTTTGCCGTCATCTGTCCCGGGGGTGGATTTTCGTATGTGGGTTCCATCCACGAGGGTTTCCCACATGCACTGGCGTTGAGCCGGATGGGATACAATGCCTTTGTAATCCAATACCAGACTGGCAGCGCACAGACAGCTTGTGAGGATTTGGCGGCGGGTATTGAATATATTTTCCGCCATGCTGCGGAATTGCAGGTAGATACGGCAGGCTATTCCGTATGGGGCAGTTCGGCCGGGGCGCGGATGGCGGCCTATATCGGTTCATACGGTACGGCAGCCTTCGGGGCGGCACAGCTTCCTCGCCCGCGAACGGTGGTGATGGCCTATACGGGACATAGCGAATACACCCGACAAGACCCTCCGACCTATTCCGTGGTCGGCTCGAACGACGGTATTGCCAATCCTGAAATCATGCGCCGCCGCACGGAAGCATTACAGGCCATCGGCATCCCGGCAGAGTTCCATCTCTATCCAAACCTGCGACACGGCTTCGGACTGGGCATCGGAACAAGCGCGGAGGGCTGGATAGACGGGGCTGTCCGGTTTTGGAAGGAGAACCGATGAAAGATGACTCCGGAAGTGAGCCTACCAAAGGTCAGACCTTTGATACCCTAAGGTCGGACTTGAGGCAGGCTAAGGTCAGACCTTAGTTTTATTAACATTTGCAGCCAAAATCTCCGATAATGCCAATCCGTCAGGATAAGCTCCGTCTGAGGCTCGGACAGCACCAATCCTGCAGGATAAGCATCATCCGAGGGGGCGGACAGCGGTTCTCGAAGAAAATAAGCCCTATCCGAGCCTCCGACAGCCCTTATTCTGTAGTTTTCGCCCTGTGGAAGCCCTCGGACGGTGCTAAAAATCTTCCGGAAGTCTTGTCCGAGCTATTTCCGGCCTTTCAGTGAAATGGGTGCTCCTTTCTGTAATCTGTGTATGGATGGCGAAGCTTTGCTAACGTAACTTTGCATCAAGAATTTAACTAATACATCAAAGAATATGGAAACAGTAAAATTGAGAAACGGCGTTGAAATGCCGATTTTGGGTTATGGAGTTTATCAGGTGTCGCCGTCGGAATGCGAACGGTGCGTAAAAGACGCCATCAGCGTGGGCTACCGGCTGATAGATACGGCACAGGCGTATGGCAACGAACAGAATGTGGGTAATGCCGTCCGAAACTGCGGTGTATCCCGCAAAGAGCTGTTCATTGTAACAAAAGTTTGGATTGCCAATGCCGGATACGAGCGGGCAAAGGCCAGCATTGACGAGTCGCTCCGCAAGCTGCAGACCGATTACATCGACCTGTTGCTCATCCACCAGCCTTTCAATGACTACTACGGCACGTGGCAGGCTATGGAAGAAGCGTACAAGGCAGGCAAGCTCCGTGCCATCGGCGTGTCGAATTTCTATCCCGACCGCTTCATCGACCTGGCGGAGTTCAGCGAAATACCGCCTATGGTCAACCAGGTGGAGACGCACGTATTCAACCAGCAGGTAGAGGCGCAGCAGATTATGGAGCAATACGGCACGCACATCATGGCATGGGGACCGTTTGCCGAAGGGCGTAACCACTACTTCTCCAATCCCGTACTGAAAGCCGTCGGTGAAAAATACGGCAAGTCTGTCGCACAGACCGCTTTGCGCTACCTTATCCAACGCGGTGTGATTGTCATCCCGAAGTCCGTCCGCAAGGAACGTATGGAGCAGAACATCGACGTGTTCGACTTTACCCTGTCTGATGAAGACATGCAGGCCATACGCGAGCTTGACCTCGGACACAGCCTGTTTTTCTCACACTATGACCCCCGGACGGTGAAATGGCTTTGCGATTATGGAAAGAGCAAATGAAGACAACCGACTGAAAGTGTTGCTGGTAAACGGAAGCCCACACCGTAACGGGAATACGTTTACCGCGCTTTCGGAAGTAGCGAAGGCATTGAGTGAAGAAGGTATTATATCTGAAATTGTCCACATCGGCAATCGTCCTGTACAAGGATGTATCGGTTGTTACAAATGCAAGGAGAAAGGCATCTGCGTCTTTCAGGATGAAACTTATCTGATGTTGCGCGGCAAACTGGAAGCATCGGATGGTATCATCATCGGTTCGCCAGTTTATTTTGGCGGACCTTCTGGAAGCCTCTGCGCCTTGCTGGACCGGTTGTTTTATTCCAGTGGAGATTTGGCTCAGTATAAACCGGCGGCTTCCGTGGTGGTTTGCCGACGTGGAGGAGCTACCGCCACGTTTGACAGACTGAACAAGTATTTCACTATCCTTAATATGCCCGTTGTTCCCTCGCAATACTGGAACAGCGTACACGGGCGCAATCCCGGCGAAGCTCTTCAGGATGCCGAAGGACTTCAGACAATGCGCACTTTGGGCCATAATATGGCGTGGATGTTACGAAATTTGCGGAATAGCAATGTTCCGTCTGAAACAGAAAAACGAATACATACAAACTTTATCCGATGATTTGCGTATGAAAAAAATGTTTCAGACACTTTACTTATTGCTCGCCGCTAATTTTGCCATAGCTTGCAGCAGCATGGAAAGCAATACCCCCTTTGGCCCGATAGGTGAAACTCCAGCCGAAGAAGATCCGGATGCAGAACACATTTACCTGTGGCCGGAAGGCAATATGCCCACCGAAACTGATTATACCGTAAACAACGGGAATTACCAGGACGACCCGGATTTCCGCCCAAATATGGTTTGGTATCCAGTGCCTGACGGTGTGAAGGTGAAAGGAGCCGTGATGGTATGCCCCGGCGGAGCGTTCATGTTCCGCAGCGGGAATGAAGGCGCCCCCGTGGCAGAGCGTCTGGCGGAACTGGGCTGGCAAAGCTTCGTGGTCAACTACCGTGTCCGTCCCTATACGATGGAAGAAGGCAGTCTGGATTTGGCACGTGCCATCCGCTATGTCCGTAGCCATGCCGCAGATTATGGCATTAACCCCGATCGTATTGCATCGGTAGGATTTTCCGCAGGCGGCATCCTTTGTGGTGATGAAGCATTGCATTTCGACGGACAGGTAAACGGTACGGCATTGGACAACGGATATGTCCCCGATGAGCTTGACAAAGTGTCTGCGGATGTATGTGCCATCGGTATGATATACTCCTTTTACGGCCGGTTGAGCGTATCGAACAACAATGTGGATGACCTGCGTGCCGGAAACATTCCGCCCACATTCTATACTTATGGGACGGAGGATCCTTTCTACCGCCAGTTCATTGCCAATGCCAATGCTGCACGTGAAGCCGGAGTACAGGTGGAAGAGCATGTACTGGAAGGATGGCCACATGGTTTTGGTGTGCAAGGAGAGTGGACCGCATGGTTTGATAATTTCCTGACACAGATGATTTCGTACTGACAACTAAAATAATTATGGATAAATCAAGTAACAAAGGCATATCCCGCCGCGACGCACTGAAACGGATGGGAATGTTCGTGGCA
>ERZ779913.67-NODE-67-length-56382-cov-8.70263_pt1 | contig 56382 bp, 25 predicted proteins | sample MGYA00511547_ERZ779913 | MGnify/ENA primary metagenome ERZ779913 (study PRJEB29588, sample SAMEA2149539) | human gut metagenome | biome: human gut; feature: human-associated habitat; material: faeces | place: Denmark | collected 2008/2010 ...
GCATTGCTTCATTGTTTACTGATGATTTTTGGGTGACACGTTGACGAAGTCAGGAAGAAACGTGCCTTAAACCATGTAAAACGTCTAAATATAGGCTCTTTTAGCTTATATGAGACGTAAAAAAAACGCGGATGAAACATTAAGAAACGTTGATGAAACATTAAGAAACGTTGATGAAACATTAAGAAATACATTTATAAATATTAATTTATATTTTTGCGACGTAGAAAACTTTATAAAAAATACTATAAAAAAACTTACATCGCCACGTAACAAAAATACCATAAAAAACAAAGCAAAAATACTTGAAACAAATATTAATGAGACACAAATGTCATGGCACAAGACATACAGCCGGCCATAAAGACAAGGAAAAGAAAGCCAATATATAATAATGTAGAATAAGCATAATTCTGAAAACTTAAAAAAAATAATACTTTAAATTAATGTTTAACTTTGATAACTCAAAAGACTATGGATTACTTTAAATCTAAATCAAATCTACGAGGAATCGTGCTGGCATTCGGATTAGCCTGCACTGTTTCCAATGCTTTTGCGGTATCACTGGCAGCACCACCAGAGACTGCCGGGCGAAACGCAGCTATGGCTGTACAACAGAAACTGACCGTAACAGGTAACGTAAGCGATGCCGAAGGCCCGCTTGTAGGTGCAACAATCAAGATCAAAGGTACATCAACAGGCGCAGTATCCGACATTGACGGTAACTTTAAGATCTCGGCAAATCCTAATGATGTTCTTGAAATATCATATATAGGATACATCACAAAAGAAGTAAAGGTCAACAACAAGACAAAACTGAGCATCGTGCTCGAAGAAGAGAAGCACTCACTCAACGAGGTTGTTGTCATCGGTTATGGTACACAGAGACGTGAGGCTGTAACAGGTTCAGTTGCCAACGTAACCGGCGACGAGCTCAACCAGATTGCAGCCACCAACGCAGCTCAGGCTCTGCAGGGACGTGTTGCCGGTGTGCTCATGACACAGACATCATCAAAACCGGGTGCCGAGATGCAGATACGTATCCGTGGACAGCGTTCACTTAACGCCAGCAACGACCCGTTGATTGTATTGGACGGTATACCGTTCATGGGTCAGCTCTCTGATATCAACCCTGGCGACATCAAGTCGATGGACATCTTGAAGGATGCATCTGCCACAGCCATCTACGGTAGCCGTGGTGCCAACGGTGTAATCCTTATCACAACAGTCAAAGGTATGCAAGGCTCACCTGCCAAGGTAAGCTACAACGCATACGTGGGATTCAAGACCGTATTCCACAAATATCCTATGATGAACGGAAAGAAATTTGCAGAAATGCGTAAATATGCCGGACTGTACACCAACTCACTCGACGAGAGCGATGATACAGACACCGACTGGCAGGATCTGTTCTACCGCACAGGTATCACCCAGAGCCATGACATAAGCATCCAGGGCGGTACTCAGGGCGGAAGCTACAGCTTCGGAGCAGGCTACTATCACGACGAGGCTGTTATCCCTACTCAGGGCTACGACCGTATATCTATTAGAGGTAACTTCGACCAGAGTGTTGGTAAATACTTCCGCTTCGGTCTTTCTACCAACACCAACTATCATGAGACTAAGGGTAACAACATCAGCATATATAACGTTCTGTCAATGAGCCCTCTTGCTTCTCCATACGATGCTGACGGCAACCTGAAACGTACAATACACATGCCTCTCGACGAGACATTCGTACTCACAAAGAGCGTTGCCGAAGACCTGAAGGATGTATGGCTCAACGAAGACAAGGGCCTCGGTTCATACAACACAATGTTCGCAGAAGTTAAATGTCCATGGATTGAAGGTCTGAGCTATCGTGTAAACGTAGGTCTCAACTACCGTTCAGCCAAGAACGGCGTATTCACAGGTACAGGTGTCAACAGCACCAACCCCGACGCTATTAACAGTGCATCTGTTCAGCAGGACGTAACAAGAAACTGGGTTGTTGAGAATCTTGTTACTTACGACCGCACATTTGCCGAGAAACATCACCTCAACCTGACAGGCCTCTACTCTGCAGAGCAGACAACATTTGAGCGCACATATATGTCAGGCCGCGGAATCCCGGCAGAATACTTCCAGTATTACAACATCGGCTCAGCAACCGACGAGGTTTCAGTCAACCCAAATAACCAGAACTACTGGCAGAGCGGACTGATGTCATGGATGGGCCGTGTAATGTACACATACGACAACAAGTACATGCTGTCAGCAGCAGTACGTGCTGATGCTTCTTCACGCCTGGCCAAAGGTCATCAGTGGCATACATACCCAGCTGTATCTGTAGGTTGGAACATCTCACGCGAGAAGTTCATGCAGAAACTCGACTGGATCGACAACTTGAAGATCCGTGTAGGTTACGGTGAGACATCTAACCAGAGTATCGATCCCTACTCAACACTCGGCGCACTGAGCACACGCCCTTACAACTCCGGTCCGGCAAGCACAGGATTCCTCCGCGGATACTATGTTTCTACACTGCCTAACGAGGAACTTGGATGGGAGTATTCATCAACATGGAACTTCGGTCTTGACTTCTCACTCTTCGGCGGCCGACTCAGCGGTACAATGGAGTATTACATCCAGAACACCAACGACCTTCTGCTGAGCGTATCTCTGCCTGCAACATCAGGTGTAGGAAGCTACATGGCTAACATCGGTAAGACACGCAACAAGGGATTCGAAATGAGCTTGAACGGTGTCATCATCGACAACAAGAACGGATGGACATGGGATGCAGGATTAAACTTCTATGTTAACCACAACGAACTTGTTTCACTTGCTTCTGGCGCAACAGAGGATATAGGCAACCGCTGGTTCGTAGGTCATCCTATCGACGTTATCTACGACTATAAGAAGATTGGTCTGTGGCAGGAAGGCGATCCTTATCTTAACATCCTTGAGCCGGGCGGCAACGTAGGTATGATTAAGGTTGAATACACAGGCGACTACAACGCCGACGGTACTCCTACACGTCAGATCAATCAGGATGATATGCAAGTTATGGATATGGAACCGGATCTTATCGGAGGTTTCAACACCACAGTAGGCTATAAAGGCTTCGACTTCTCAGTTATCGGCGCATTCCAGATCGGCGGTACTCTTATCAGTACTCTCCACTCTTCTAACGGTTATCTGAACATGCTGTCAGGACGTCGCGGACAGATTGATGTTGACTACTGGACAGAAGATAACACAGACGCAAAATACCCGAAACCGGGCGGCATAATGTCAAGCGATAATCCTAAATACGGAACCACCCTCGGATACTTCGATGCAGGCTATCTTAAGATACGTGCCATCACTCTCGGTTACGACTTTGCAAAACTCAAGGCTGTAAAGAACTTCGGTATAAGCAAACTGCGTGCTTACTTCACAGTGCAGAATCCGTTCGTACTGTTCTCTCCGTTCACAAACGAGTGCGGACTCGACCCGGAAACAAACACTTTGAGTAATGATAGCAGCACAATGGCTGTAACAATGGAAGGCTACACAGGTTCACACACACTGCCTGTTGTCGGCTACAACACTCCTTCTACACGTAATTTCTTATTTGGTATAAATCTTACTTTCTAAAAACAAATAACCATGAATACGCTTATAATGAAAATAAAGAACTTTGGTATAGCTTCTTTAGGATTATTGATGCTTGCTTCATGCTCTGACATTCTTGACGAGCAACCGCGTACAAAGTTCGACCCGAGTTTCTTCGGAACAAGCGAGGGTATCGAAGGCGGTCTTACCGCTCTCTACTCGCATCTGCGTGATACTTACGGACACGCTTATTATTACAATATCTGCGAAACTGGTACCGATGAATATACTTACGGCCACGATGCCGACGCAAACTTTAAGGATGCCGACCTGTCTGGCGTAGGCTCGCTTACATCACAGTCAAGCCGTTCTGATGCTTTGTGGAACAATGTATTCACATACATCAACTCAGCCAGCGGTATCATCGAGAACGGTGAAGCTGCCGGAATGTCTGAGAGCCTTATCAGCGAAGCAAGATTCTTCCGTGCTTTCGACTATTTCCGCCTCGTTCAGACTTTCGGAGGTGTGCCACTCGACCTCGGTGCAGGTGAACTGAAGTTCAACACATCACCTACACGTGTATCAAAGCGTAACACCGTGCCTGAGGTTTACACAAAGGCAATATTCCCCGACCTCATCACAGCAATCAATAACCTGCCCGAAACAGGACGTCTGACAGGCGGACTGACAAAGACAGCAGCACGCATTGCTCTGGCTCAGGCTTATCTTACTTACGGATGGTGGCTTGAGAATCCGAATGACATCCCTACATATCCTGTATGCGACCGTGTTGACCCGGACGGACACGATGCTCACTGGTATTTCCAGCAGGCTTACGACATTGCACTGCAAGGCATTCAGAACCCCGGTCCGTTCTCTCTCCAGCCTACATTCTATGATGTAAACGTTGGTACAAACGACCGTAACAGCGAAATCGTACTCTATGCAGACCACACAGAGAACAGCGAGGAGTTCAACGGAGGTTCACTCAGCTATGGTAGCGGTGCCGCTCCTGACAACTTTGCAGGATGGATGGTTACATGGAACTATCCTAACATGACAGCTACAAGAGCTGACAATGGTGCAAAGTTCACTCCGGTACTTCGTGCAGCGACACAGGATCTCGGCCGTCCTTGGACACGTATGGCTCCTATTCAGGAAGTATTCTATAATACATTTGCCGACAAGACACATGACTCTCGTTACGATGGTACATTCACAACAGTATTCCGTGCTAACTGGAATCTCGACCAAGCTAACTATGGTTCACTGACTCAGGCTCTCAACGCAAATAATTTACCTATCGGTGTAGGTGATGCTGTTCTATCATTCATCGACAATGACGATCCTAACATCGTATATGGAAATGAAAACTCTGTAGGCGGTGGTGTATTACCTGGACGCTCTGACTACGTAGTAGGACCTAAAGCTATCAGCCGTCTGAAATATCCTACACTTTGGAAGATTGGTCCTTATCGTACAGACAACAACGGAACAGTTGGTCAGCCTAACGCAGGTAGTACCCGTCCGTTCCCTGTTCTGAAATTCTCTGAGCTTTACTTCGCAGCAGCAGAGGCTGCAGTCAAAGGCGCAACAACACAGCCGGGCTACTCTGCACGCGACCTCATAAACGTTATCCGCGCACGTGCCGGAAAGTGGAGTTTCAGCAATGCAAAGAACGAGGTTTATGTAGCAGACTTCAGCAAGGAGATGACAGACGCAACTCCTCAGACTATTACAATCGACTATATCCTCGATGAGCTGAGCCGCGAATACTTCGGTGAGGGACACCGCTGGTTCGACCTTGTACGCACACAGAAATGGGAAGAACGTGCAAAGACATATCATATCGCAGGTATGAACGCAACAGACACTGAACCTGTAGAATATACAAGAACCATCCCGAAGGAGTATTATCTGCGTCCAATACCACAGAGTCAGCTCGACGCTATGGAAATGACAGACGAAGAGAGAGCTGAATTCCAGAATCCTGGATATTAATGAGCTTTTGATTCTGAATCATTAAAAACAGACATAATGTTTCTATAAACTTTATTTTTAGTAAAGTTAATAAGGGTGAGCCGGACATCAACTATTCAACACTTCAGTTTTCAACATTAGTCCGGCCGCCCTTATAAGGCAAGAAAAAGGAGTCATATATCCACATACAAAAATGTGTTATATGACTCTTTTTTATTTCACCTGTTTCTTCAACACGATTTCATCATTACAATAAATACGACAAACATGCTTGGAAAGAAATCATTAGAAACATTATTTGCAACCTTGTTTTTAGCAATATCTACAATAACAAATGCAACTGACACTACACCTGTAAGCACTAAATATCTAAGCAATGTGCCACAATACATAAGCTGTGAAAAATGTCAAGGAGCTTTTTGCATTGCAGAAAACGGCATAACTGCCAATATCTGTGTCTCGTCATCCGACTATGAAGGCGTAAGAAGGGCTGCTGCCGACCTCGGCGACGACATACGCAAGGTTACAGGAACAACAGCCAAGGTTACTGTAACCGACAAAGCTGCAAAAGGCGCTGTAATAATTGGCACCATAGGAAAAAGCAAACTCATCGACAAGCTGATAAAGAGCAAAAAGCTCGATGTTACAGGCATTGAAGGCAAATGGGAATCGTTCGTAATACAGACCATCGGCAACAATCTCGTTGTTGCGGGCAGCGACAAACGTGGAACAATATACGGCATATACGACATATCAGAAAAGATTGGCGTATCACCATGGTACTGGTGGGCTGATGTACCGGCACGAAAGAGCAGCAGACTCTATGTAAGCCAAGGCAGATATGTGCAGCCGTCGCCAAAGGTTAAATATCGCGGCATATTTATCAACGACGAATGGCCGTCGTTCGGAGGATGGGCAAAGGCACGTTTCGGAGGCATCAACTCCGACATGTATGTCCACATGTTTGAACTGCTGCTGCGCCTAAAAGCAAACTTTCTGTGGCCGGCCATGTGGGACAGCGCTTTCAACGAGGACGACCCGCGTTGCCCCGAACTGGCAGATATGTACGGTATTGTGATGGGCACATCGCACCACGAACCCATGATGCGTGCCCACAAAGAATATACAAGACGACGCGAAAAGATTGGCCCGTGGGACTATAACGTTAATAAGGCTAACCTTGACAAGTTTTTCAGTTATGGAATTGAGCGCAACAAGAATTACGACAACATGATAACAATAGGCATGAGAGGCGACGGCGATGTGGCAATGGGCAAAGGCGACGACGAAGCCAACATGAAAACGCTGTCGGAAGTGATTGCAAGTCAACGCAACATCATCAGCAAGGTTTACGGAAAAGACGCTAAAGACGTTCCGCAGCTGTGGGCCATATTCACCGAAGTGCAACGCTATTATGACAAAGGATTTAATGTTCCCGACGATGTGCTGCTGCTGTTCTGCGACAACAACTGGGGATACATCAGGCGCACCGGACCCGAACGCGAACGCAACCGCAAAGGCGGAATGGGACTTTATTACCACGTAGACATGAACGGCGGACCATGGAACGACCGCTGGGTGAACACAACCACAGTACCTAAAATGCGCGAACAGCTCGGACTGGCATACAAAACCGGCATTGACGACTTATGGGTGATCAACGTAGGCGACCTGAAACCCAAGGAAATTCCTATTGACTTCATCATGCGCTATGCCTGGAATCCTGACGCCATTACTGCCGACGACACATATAAATACACCACGGCATGGGCGGCACAAAACTTCGGTGACTCATTTGCATCTGATATTGCCTACATCGTAAGCCGTTATCCGAAATACAACTTGTGGAGAAAAGCAGAAGTGCAACGTCCCGGAATATTCAGCGTTGCCAACTATCACGAGACTGAAAGAGTGGACAGTCTGTGGCAGGAGCTGAAGACTAAGGCCATTGCCCTGCGCAGGCAGATACCCAAAGAATATGACGATGCCTTCTTTCAGCTTGTCTACTACCCTGCCGTTGCCTCGGCAGGAGTGGCGCAGATGTTCACGGCCGCCACACGAAACAATGTCTATGCGGCACAACAGCGCCCTCTGGCTAACAGCTGTGCCGAAACGGCAAGAAAACTGTTTGAAGAAGACAGTTGCCTGACGCGCTATTACAACGACACACTTGCCAACGGCAAATGGAAGAACATGATGTCGGACAAGCACATAGGCTACACCCACTGGTATATGCCCGAGCGCGACTCGCTGCCACAGTTGCTCACCATAATGCCGCTTGACAAACCGTGCATGGGTGTAAACATTGAAGGCAGCATCAAGGCTGAAACCAAGGACACGCTGCCAACATTCGACGTGTTGCTCGACCAAGAGTATTACATCGACGTATTCAACCGCGGCAACAGCAGTTTCAAGTTTACAGCCAAAGCCGACAAGCCGTGGGTTAAACTGAGCAAAAGCAGCGGTAACGTAACTACTGAAGAGCGCATAATGGCAAGCGTTGACTGGACTAAACTCGACAACGGCAGACATTCGGCAACGATAACCATAAGCGACGGAAAATCGTCGTCACAGATAACCGTAAACGCAGTAAAGGCAGAAAGGCCCGAAACCACAGAACCTTTCTACGGCAACTTTGCAGGCAACGAGTTTTCCGTTCCGGCATATGGTTACTCTAACAATGTAAAAGGGACAAAAGTATCATGGACAATGTTGCCCGACTTAGGCAGAAGCGAAGGATGTATGGGTGCTGACGACGTAACGGCAAAAATATCTGAAACAGACAAAGCGGCACAACTTGAATACAATGTACTGCTGCCTGACACTGACAGCGTAACCGTCTGCATAGGCATCCTGCCAACTCAGGACATTAACCCAGAGCGCGGACTACGACTGGCAATAGGAATCAACAACAACAGCCCTATAACAATCGACGCCCGCCAAGGCTTCGTTGACACATTTGACGAATACACTCCGCAGAATCTTGCCATGTCTAAAAATCTGAAACCGCTGCCCAAACCGGCAACAGATATAAAACTTACAGGATACGGCGAATTTATGCGCAACGAAGTTTTCGACAATATACGTTGGCTGACAACCCGCCTACACATAAACAAAGGCGGACTGCATAAGTTGAAGATTTATATGGTTGACCCGGAAATAGTCCTCGAACGCATCGTAGTAAATCCCGACAACAGTCATCCGAGCTATTTCGGAGCGCCAGAAAATAAGATGGCACTACAATAAAACCAGCCACAGATTATTAATTTACCGACAGAAGTCCGGTTCATAGTTTTCTACTTGCCGAACATCTGCCATACATATTCAAAAGCTCGGAAAGCACAAACTTTCCGGGCTTATTATTTTAGGCCATTTTTTACACAAATAAAATAGTTTCCGCTAACTGACGAAAGACACAAAATACTCTGTAAGACAGAATAAAGGACAAATATTAATTTTAACACTCATTTTATCATAAATCAGAGTTGACAAGCGTTCATTTAAAGGTAACAGCGCAAGCATTTATCCGTCACAAAAGCAGACAACCGTATAAAAAGGCAAATTATAGGCTGTCAAATAGTACAAAACAGATTAAATTGCGTCATTTACATAATTATGAAACGTTTATTTTTTACCTTATTAATATTAGCGGCCGGGATTATAGTGCCCGAGTCGGTATTGGCACAACAGCGCTACCAGATTGGTGTGTGCGACTGGATGGTACTGAAACGTCAAAAGTTAGGTGAGTTCAAACTCGCCAAGGAACTTGGATGCGACGGCATAGAGATGGACATGGGCGGACTGGGCAAACGCAACTCATTTGACAACAAGATGCGCGACCCCAAGATGGTCAGGCTGTTTAAACATACTGCCGACAGTTTCGGAATAAAGGTCGGAGCTGTGGCAATGTCTGGATTCTACGGACAGAGCTTTGCTAAGAAAGAAAGCTGGAGATGGCTGATACAAGACTGCCTTAACACTATGGACGCCATGGGAGCCAAAGTGGCTTTTCTGCCTTTGGGCGGATGCGGCAACAACTGGACCGACTCATTGCAACTGCGCCGGCAGATTGTATGGCGACTGCACGAAATAGGCGAAATGGCTAAGGCACGCGGCATGGTGATAGGCATAGACACACCGCTCGATGCCGAAGGCAACATCAAACTGCTTGACGAGATAAATTCAGACGGCATAAAGATTTTCTATAAATTCCAGACGGCAATAGAAAACAAGCGCGACATAGCCAAAGAAATAAAGACATTGGGCAAAGACCGTATATGCGCCATTCACGCCAGCAACACCGACGGCGTGTGGCTAAGAAACGACAAGGCCGTAAAAATGAAAAAGATAAAAAAGGTTCTTGATAAAGCAGGATGGTCGGGATGGCTCTTTGTTGAGCGCAGCCGCAATGTAAATCAGGTGCGCAACGTTAAGAAGAACTATGGTGAGAATGTTAAATACTTAAAAGAGATAATGCAATGAAAAAGATTTTAGCTATTTTTGTAACGCTTATAACATTTGGAACAACTTACGCCCAGACATTCCAGTTAAAGTCGGAAGGACGCGACCAAAACTATGTAAACAGCATTTTAGGCAGAGCCAAAAAGGTAACTGATGCGCTGAACATAACAGGTACGGATAAGGGCGAACAGGTAAGAAACATTGTTGCAAACAGATATTTCACCCTCAACGATATTTACGCTGAAAGAGACAGCATAAAGAAATCAGCCTCAACCCTTACAGGAAACGAGAAAAAGCTCACACAGGAATTTGCAGAGAGCCAGAAAGACCAGCAACTTTATCGCTCGCACGCAGGTTTCATTGCCGACCTGTCTCTGTTTCTTGACGATAATCAGATTGAAACCGTAAAAGACGTAATGACATATAACGTGGTGAAAGTTACCTACGATGCACAGTGCGACATGATTCCTACACTTAAAGAGGAAGAGAAGGCACAAATTCTTGCATGGCTGAAAGAGGCACGCGAATATGCCATCGACGCTGAAAGCTCTAAGAAAAAGCATGAGGTTTTCGGAAAATACAAAGGAAGAATAAACAACTACCTCAGCAAGCGCGGATACAACCTGCAGAAGGAACGCGAGGAATGGGCAAAGCGCGTGAAAGCACGCGGAGGCACACTTTAAGATGTGTTGACTAAAATAAGATTTACCCATTACAAATTTATACGATGAAAAAATCTATTCTGATAAATATCCTTATATCTGCCGCAGCCACAACGCCCGTGATGGCACAGCATGGAGGAATAACCGACACGCGCAACAGCAAATATGCCGTTGTCAACTCTACGCCGATTAACGCTGTTAGATGGACCGGCGGTTTCTGGGGCGAACGTTTCGGCGTGTTCAGCGGCACTTCACTGCAGAGCATGTGGGAGACATGGAAGTCGGACAAAGGCAACAGCTATAACAACTTTATGATTGCTGCCGGCGAAAAGAAAGGCAAACGACACGGACCTCCTTTCCACGACGGCGACATGTATAAATGGCTTGAGGCCGTGGCTGCCGTATATGCAGTGAACAAAGACCCGGAACTGGAAAAGATAATGGACCGCGTAATCGACTTGATTGCCAAGGCCCAGCGTCCTGACGGCTATCTGCACACCCCCGTGGTGATAGCCGAAATGAACAAAAAAGCGCTGCAGGACGAAGAGAAAGAGAACGAGACCATAGGAACAAAGGTGGGCACGAGCAAGGACGGCCGTTTCGGCAATCCGCTTAACTTTGAAGCCTACAACATGGGACATCTCATAACGGCAGGAATAATTCATCACCGCGCTACGGGCAAGACAACTCTGCTCAACTGCGCAATAAAGGCAGCCGACTGTCTGTATGACTTCTACATGAATCCGTCGGCCGACGCGCTGCACAAGGGCGTGATATGTCCTTCACACTATATGGCTATAACAGAGATTTACCGCGAGACAGGCAACCCGAAATATCTCGAACTGTCGAAACAGCTGATAAACATACGCGACAGCGTAAAGAACGGCACCGACGACAATCAGGACCGCATACCATTCAGACAGCAATACAAGGCTATGGGCCACTCGGTAAGAGCCAACTATCTTTATGCCGGCGTTGCCGACCTCTACACTGAGGACGGCGAGGCTCAGCTGAAGAAGAATCTCGACTCGATTTGGAACGACATAGTTTACCGCAAGATGTATATCAACGGAGCCTGCGGCGCCCTGTATGACGGAACCTCGCCTGACGGAACTGTATATAAGCCTGACCTTATACAGAAGGTGCATCAGAGCTATGGTCGCCCTTATCAGCTGCCCCACTCTACGGCTCACAACGAAACGTGCGCCAACATAGGAAACATGATGCTCAACTGGCGACTGTTCCAGACTACGGCTGACGCCAAATACACCGACTTGGTGGAAAACTGCCTGTATAACAGCATATTGTGCGGCATAAGTCTTGACGGAAAGAAATATTTCTACACCAATCCGTTAAGAATGTCGGACGAACTGCCATACACGCTGCGCTGGCCTAAAGAGCGAAAAGAATATATCAGCTGTTTCTGCTGTCCGCCGAACACGCTTCGCACACTCTGCGAAGCACAGGACTATGCTTACAGCGTAGGCAAAAACGAGATTTATGTCAATCTCTATGGCGACAATACTCTCACTACAAAGCTCGACGGCATTGGTGAGATAACTCTTGCACAGGAAACCGACTATCCGTGGAACGGCAACATTGCCATAAACGTTAAGAAACTGAAAGGCAAAAAGAACTTTACGCTGAAGCTGAGAATACCGTCATGGTGCAACGGCGCAAAGATAATGGTTAACGGAGAAGCTGTTAACGCTGACGTGAAGAGTGAAACTTATGCCTCGATAACCCGCACATGGAAAAAGGGCGACATGGTAACACTCGAAATGCCGATGGAAACAAAACTCATCGAGGCTAACCCACTGGTTGAGGAATGCCGCGGACAGGTGGCTATACAGCGCGGACCTATTATATACTGCCTTGAGAGCAATGACCTGAATGGGGTTGACATCGACAACGTGGCAATACCTGTTGACGCAAAGTTTGAACCGGTGGAAATGAACATCGACGGCAGCCGTATAATGGCGCTTGAGACAGAAGCCGTAAACCGCAGTGAAAAATCATGGAGCAACACTCTCTACAGAGAAGTGAGCAAAGACAAGAATAAAGTGAAAATACGCCTAATACCCTATTACGCATGGGGCAACAGAGGCAAGAGCGAAATGACAGTATGGATACCCGCAGAATATTAATCGCACTCATAACAACGGCTTATGCCGGAATAAATCTCTATGCGACCGACTTGCTTGTCAAGCCGGGCGCATACGCTATTGAGAAAGCCCTGCAACAGGTACGGGAAGAAAGACGGCTGAACAATGCCAAGGACATAACTATTCACCTTGGCGAAGGCACCTACAACCTTTACCAGCCTATAGTGGTAAGGCCTGAAGACAACGGCACACGCATTGTTGCCGACGGCAAGGTTACAATAAGCGGAGGCGTGAAGATAACCAACTGGCACAAGGAAGGCGAGATGTATGTTGCCGACGTGCCCGACTTCAACGGTCGTCCCCTTGAGTTCAGACAGATGTGGGTAAACGGTAAAAAAGCCATAAGGGCGCGCGACGTTGAAGATTTCGACGATATGTTCAGAATAAGAAGTCTCGACAAGGCTAAAGAAACTATCTATGTGCCAGCAAAGGCTGTAAAGAAAATAGTGAACGCAAAATATGCCGAAATGGTGCTTCACGAAATGTGGTGTGTTGCCAATCTGCGCATTAAATCAATTAAGATAGCCGGCGACAGCGCTGCCGTAACCTTTCAGCAGCCTGAAAGCCACATACACTTTATGCATCCCTGGCCGTCGCCAATGGTTACGCCAGACGGACACAACTCTGCGTTTTATCTGACCAACGCCAAGGAACTGCTCGACAGCGAGGGCGAATGGTATCTCGACGCGAGAGCATCAAAGATATATTACATACCACGTAAAGGCGAGAACATGAGTAAGGCAGAAGTTGTTGTACCTGCCGTGGAAACACTGCTTAAGGTGGAAGGCACGCCCGATAATCCGGTGAAAGACGTAACATTTGAGGGTATAACGTTCAGCTATGCCACATGGATGCGCCCCTCTATAAGCGGACACGCACCACTGCAGGCAGGAATGTATATGACAGAGGCCTACAAGCTTCGCCCAAAGATGGACCGTCAGAACGGCGACCACAAGCTCGACAATCAGGGATGGGTGGGCCGTCCGGCTGCTGCCGTAAGCCTTGACTGCGCAGAAAACGTATCGTTCACAAGATGTGTCTTTGAACATAATGCATCGACAGGACTCGACTACAATACATATATAAAAGGTGGAACCGTTGACCGCTGTACGTTCAGAGACATGGGAGGCAACGGAATACTGGCAGGAACATTCAGTCCGGAGGCACACGAGGCACATTTGCCTTACGACCCGTCAGACCGCAGAATAATATGCACAGGCCTCAACATAACCAACAACCTCGTAACCGACGTTGCCAACGAAGACTGGGGATGCGTTGGAATAGGTGCTGGTTTTGTGAAAGACATAAAGATATGCTACAACGAGATAAACGAAGTGTCATACACAGGCATCAGCATGGGGTGGGGCTGGAATCAGCAGGTTTGTTCAATGTCGAACAATCTTGTGAAAGGCAACCTCATTTACCATTATGCCAAACACATGTACGACACAGCCGGAATTTACACTCTCGGCTCGCAGCCCCACTCGTTTATAGAAGAGAATGTGGTTAGAGACATCTATTCGCCAAGCTATGCTCACGATCCTAACCACTGGTTCTATCTCTACACCGACGAAGGTTCCTCTTACATAACTGTAAGAAACAACTGGACGCCGAGTGAAAAATATCTGAAAAACGCAAACGGTCCCGGAAATACATGGGAAAACAACGGCCCTGCCGTAGCCGACAGTATAAAGGCTAACGCAGGCATCAAAGCCGAATAAGACATTTTGGGCCGAATAATGAAAACAAGCGAATAAACAAATCTATTTACAAATCTAATAATATGGGAAAAAATAAAGGAAGTCTGAAAAGCACAATAGCCGTGTCGCTGACCAACTATCTCGACGCCGGAGCTATTGTTGCAGGAGCCAGCGGACTTACGCTGTGGCAGAATTATCTCGACCTAAGCGAGGCTCATTTAGGATGGCTTAACGCCATAAGCGCCAACTGCCTTGGTGCGGCAATAGGAGCAATTTTTGGTGGTTTTCTTGCTGACAAATACGGACGCAAGGCCATCTACACATACAATATGCTTGTGTACATGCTCGGTGTGGCGATTGTCATGCTGTCGGTAAACTTCCCCACCCTGCTTCTGGGTTTTCTAGTAACGGGAATATCAGTAGGTGTCGGAGTGCCGGCATCATGGACTTACATATCAGAAAGTTCTGAAACAGCCAACCGCGGACGCAACATCTGCATATCTCAGATGGCATGGGGCATCGGACCGCTTATCATTCTGATTATCGGCGCGCTGCTGGCTCCGGCAACAGGAGGTGCAGACGACAACGGAGGAGTGCTGTTTCCTTTTGTTGAATACGTGGCAAACCTCATAACAGGCGGCGAGGCTCAAGGCGCGGCACTAAATGTGTTCAGTTCACGAATAGTGTTTGCATCTCTTTTCATCGTTGCCTTCATTGCATGGCAACTTCAGCGAAGACTTGACGAAAGTGCTGAATGGAAAGCCGCAAAGGCTGCTGAAGCACAGGACGAGACAAAGAAACATGGCGTGTTCTCGTCATTTGGCGATCTATTCTCCAATAAGGTATGCGTGCGCTCAATGCTGTTTTTGGCAGGAATGTATCTCACATGGAACCTTGTATGCTCCGTAATGGGTTTCTTCCAGCCGCATATATACGAGACAGCAGGCGGTCTGAGCAACGCCATGGCAAATATGTTTGCCGCCGGACAGTGGGTAGTGATAATAATCATGACATTTGTCTGCTCGCTTATTATCGACCATGTTAACCAGCGCGTTCTCTTCGCCATTGGCGTAAGCATGGGCGTTTTGGCATGGCTGATAATAGTTACGATTGGCATCAACAGCATGACAGGTCTCGTTATATTCACGCTTATGTGGGCAATCCAGGCAGGAATTTCGGTACAGACATTCTATGCTCTTTGGGCTTCAGAACTGTTTCCGGCCAAATACAGGGCTGCCGCACAGGGCATAATGTTCTTCATCGTAAGAGGCGTATCGGCTGTATGGGGACTTTATTTCGTTCACATCTACGGAGAAAACGGCGAAGGATTTACCATTGCCGGCTACATAATGATGGCATTCTTCATAATATCCCTCATCATAGGTACTGTATGGGCACCAAAGACACAGGGAAAGACTCTAGAACAAATAACAAAAGAAAGATATGGCGACAACATATAAAGCAACATGGATATGGTATCCGGGCGACTATGAGATATGGCTCGGCAACAAGATGAACAACCGCCGCACCGACCGCGGCGCGTATTTTCCGCCATTCTGGAAACAGGACAGCCACTACGTTACAGTGGAGTTCAGCAAGGCAGTCGAACTTGCTGAAGATGAAGAGTTGAAGGTTGAAGCCGAAGGCTCTTATAACATAAAAATTGACGGAAAAATGCTTTTCGGTATGCCAAAGAAGATAACACTGGCAGCAGGAAAGCACCGAATAAACATAAAGGTGCATAACCAATGCACTCCGCCGGCACTCTATGTTGACGGAAAGACTGTGAAGACCGACGGCACATGGAACGTAACATTCGAGGACAAAGAATGGATAGACGAAAGCGGCAAGGCAAGCGACACGTCATCAACCGTGTATATGCCGGCAGGATTCTATAACTTTGACAGCATAGATCAGCGTCCGTCACAATTTAAACTGCAGCGCAAGCCTGAACAGGCAGTATCGTCTGAAGGCAACGTCTACGACTTTGGTAAAGAGACTTTCGGCTATGCCGTGCTTAATGGCATAAAAGGTAACGGCACGATAAATATCTATTATGGCGAAAGCAGAGAAGAGGCGACAGACAAAGACCACTGCGAAACGCTCGACAAACTTGAAGTATGCAACGGCATAGTAACTGATTTGGCAACAAATCAAGCAACAGAAATATCCGGCGACTACGTGCTCGGCAACAGCAAGGCATTCAGATTTATATGCATTGAGACAGAAGGATGCTCTGTAAGCAGCGTGAGCATGGACTACGAGTTTATGCCCGAAGAAGAGAAAGGAACATTCAGATGCAATGATGAAGAACTTAACAGAATATGGGAAATCGGCGCATACACAATGCAGCTAACCACACGCGAGTTTTTCATCGACGGCATAAAGCGCGACAGATGGGTGTGGAGCGGCGACGCGACACAAAGCTATTTGATGAACTATTATCTGTTCAACGACAACGACATGGTGAAACGCACCACATGGCTGCTTGCCGGAAAGGCTCCAATAACGAGCCACATCAACACCATAATGGACTATACCTTCTATTGGTTTAACTCCATCTACGACTATTACCTCTACAGTGGCGACCGTCATTTCCTCACACAGATTTATCCTACGATGAAGACCTACATGACTTATGTGCTGGGACGTACCGACAGCGAAGGCATGGTTGAGGGTATGGACGGCGACTGGGTGTTCGTTGACTGGGCCGACAAGCCGATGGACAAGCACGGACAACTGGCTTTTGAACAGATTCTTTTCAGAAAATCTCTTGAAGCAATAGCCACCGTGGCAAATCTTACAGGAAATGAAGAGGACGGAAAGGCATATCAGGAAAAGGCTGACGCATTGGGCAAAAAGATAATGCCTAAATTCTGGAACGACGAGAAAAAGGCTCTTGTTCATAACTGTCTGAACGGTAAACAGAGCGAAGACGTGTTCCGCTACCCCAACATGTTTGCCATAATCTTCGGTTATCTTGACGCAGAAAGGCAACAAACGGTGAAGAATTCGGTTATACTCAACGATGACGTTCTAAGAATAACAACGCCATATATGCGTTTCTACGAACTTGAAGCCCTGTGCATGCTCGACGAGCAGGACAAGGTTATGAAAGAGATAAAAGACTATTGGGGAGGCATGCTTAAAGAAGGCGCCACATCATTCTGGGAGAAATATAACCCCGATGAACACGGAACAGAGAAACTGGCCATGTATGGCCGTCCATACGGCAAGAGTCTCTGCCATGCTTGGGGAGCAAGTCCGATTTATCTGCTCGGCAAATATTATCTCGGTGTAAAGCCTACAAAGCCCGGATTTGAAGAGTACACCGTAAAACCGTCTCTCGGCGGACTTGAATGGATGGAGGGCACAGTGCCCACACCGTTCGGCGCTGTTTATGTGAAAATGGACAAGCAGTCGGTAACCATAAAGAGCGACGGCGGACATGGAACGCTTATACTTAAAAACGGAAAAAGAAACATAGAAATACCATCAGGAAAAGAAATTAAGATTGAATTATGAGACACATTCGAAGCATAATTGCATCAGGACTGATAATAACATTATCGAGTTGTGGCACATTCTTGACAAAAGTTGAACATAACCCGGCAGTGCCGCAAACTGAATATGCGGCATCTCTGATCAACAGTTATGTGCCTTCAATGCAAAAGGGATACAAGATTAAAATCGGAGTGGCCGACAATCAGGCTAACCTGCCGCAGGAAGGATTCACAATAAAAAGGAAGGGAAAGACGATAAGCATCACCGGAAACGATGCGTCGGGTGCTATCTACGGCACTAACCGACTTCTTGAATATTACAAACTGAACGGCAATCTGGAAATACCGACAATTATAGTAGACGCACCCGAAATGAAAATACGAGGAGCTTGCGTGGGACTTCAAAAGACGGTTTATCTTCCCGGACACAAGGTTTATGAGTATCCTTATACACCTGAGAACTTTCCATGGTTCTACGACAAGGAGCTGTGGATAAAATATCTCGACATGCTAGCTGCCGACAACATGAACGCAGTGTTCCTGTGGAACGGTCATCCGTTTGCATCACTCGTAAAACTTGACGACTATCCCTTTGCCGCCGAAGTTGACGACGCTACGATGGCAAAGAATCAGGAGATGTTCACGTTCCTTACTACAGAAGCTGCAAAGCGCGGAATCCGTGTGATACAGATGTTCTATAATATCATTCTGTCAAAGCCTTTTGCCGACCATTACGGTTTAAAGACACAAGACCGCAACCGTCCAATCACTCCGCTTATCAGCGACTACACACGCAAGAGCATTTCGGCATTTATTCAGAAATATCCAAACGTAGGTTTCCTTGTATGTCTCGGCGAGGCAATGGCAACTATCGACGATGACGTTGAATGGATGACAAAGACTATCATTCCGGGCATAAAAGACGGTTTGAAGGCTTCAGGCCGAACCGACGAACCGCCTATCATCCTGCGTTCGCACGACACCGACGGCCCGCGCGTGCTGCGTGAGTCGCTTCCGCTGTATAAAAACATCTATACAATGACAAAATACACGGGCGAATCGCTCACCACATACGAGCCTGGAGGTTCGTGGGCTGAAACCCAAAGACAACTCAGCAGCGTCGCTCCGATACACATAAGCAATGTGCACATTCTTGCAAATCTTGAGCCGTGGCGCTGGAGCTCACCTGCATTCATCGAAAAAGCCGTAAACGCCATGCACAAAATACACGGCGCTAACGGACTGCACCTATATCCTCAGGCAAGTTATTGGGACTGGCCCTACACTGCCGATAAGCTGCCTAACGGCGAGCGTCTGCTGCAGATAGACCGCGACTGGATGTGGTATTCGGCATGGGGACGCTATGCATGGAACTGCAAACGACAGAACGACGGCACGTATTGGACTAAAGTGCTGGCAGACTATTACGGCACCGACACGCTCACTGCAAAACAGATACTGAAAGCTTACGACGAGAGTGGCGAGATAGCCCCCAAGCTTATACGCCGCTTCGGCATTACAGAAGGCAACCGCCAATGTCTGCTGCTCGGTATGAAAGCCAGCCAACTAGTAAATCCCTACAAATATACGGTATATGAAGAGTTCTATCAGAGCTGCGGCCCTGCCGGCGAAAAACTGATTGAATATGTTGAAAAAGAATGGAAACACGAGAAACATGAAGGCGAACTTCCTCTCGATATTGTCAACCAATGCGTTGCTCACGGCGACAAGGCTGTAGCCGCAATAAGCAACATCAGCGGAAAGATAACAAAAAATAAAGACGAATTTATGCGTCTTTTAAACGATATGGAGTGTTACAAAGAGTTTGCTTATTCGTTTAAATATAAAGTTCTCGGTGCGCAACAGGTGCTCAACTACAAATGGAGCAAGGATGTTGACTACCTCAAAAAGGCCGTTCCGCTGCTTGAAAAGAGCAACGAATACTTTAAGCAACTGGCTGAAAGGACAAAGGACACATATCTCTATGCCAACAGCATGCAGACATCACAGCGCCGAATACCCGTAGGCGGAGATGACGGCAAGTTTAAGACATGGGAAGAGATGGTTCCTGTATATGAAGACGAAGTGAATAATCTGAAGAACAACATCGTAAAACTCACATCGCCTGAAGATGCAGACAGCAAGAAAGAGAAATATCCTAAGGCTGTGAATGCTGACGTCAAGCTGATAAGCAACTACAAGACCGTTACGCTGACAAAGGGCGCAAAGCTGTTTGAAAACCGCAACGAAGCCATCGACTCGCTTGCTCCTGAGCTTGAAGGACTGAAGGCACTTGTGCTCAACCGCGACACAACGCGCATCGTTGGAGGCAAGGTTGAGTTTGAAACGACAAAACCTGTAAAAATGCTTGTCGGCTTCTTCATCGACGACCAGAACAAGTTTGCGAGTCCTCCGAAACTCGAAACCGACGCTACCGGAAACGAATATGGTCAGGCTGAGGCTCTGATAACCAATGCTATAAGCATGTCAGACATGCCGATAGTGAACATTCACGCCTACAGTCTGCAACCCGGACACCACGTGATAAACCTGCCAAAGGGAATAATAATGGTTGCCGGATTTACCACCACCGACCTCAAACCGAGAGACGCCAAACTCAACGGCGGAAGCAACGAGGTTGACTGGCTATTCATGTAACAACTCTGTAGAGAAAGAATAATGACAAAGAACATCCTGTTAGTATTGATGCTGCTGATATGCACCGGCGCAGGCGCACAGAGCCGCAGCAGACGACGCGCAAAAGCAAAGCTCGCCGTAAAGACTGTTGTGAGCCAAAAAGAGATGCAAAAAGTGTATGAGGCAGCACGAACTCCTTATAAATTTGGTCTTGTTGTTGCTCCTGAAAGCAACGACCGCAAGATTGACTGCCCCACCGTGTTCAGGGAAGGCAACAGCTGGTATATGACCTACGTGTGCTACAACGGTTCTGACGGAACCAACGGAAGAGGATATGAAACATGGTTGGCAAAGAGCAACGACCTGCTTCACTGGACAACTCTGGGACGTATTTTGGCCTTCAGTCATGAAGGCTGGGACATGAACCAGCGTGGAGGTTTTCCTGCTCTCATCGACTATGAATGGGGCGGCAGCTACGGCATTGAGAAGTTCAAAGACCGCTACTGGATGACTTACATCGGCGGACAGGGCACAGGATACGAGGCCGTAAAGGCTCCGCTGAGCATAGGTCTTGCCTCAACAAAGGAAGACATCACCAAAGCACATCTGTGGGAGACATATAAGAAACCCATTCTGTCGTATAACGACAAGAACGCGCAGTGGTGGGAACAGCTCACACAATACAAGAGTACGGTGTACAGAGTAGACAAAAAGAAGTTTGGCTACCAGTTCATGATGTTCTATAATGCCGGCGGTAAAGACGCCACTCACCCAAAAGGCGAACGCATTGGCATTGCTTTCTCTAACGATATGAAGAAGTGGCGCAGATATGAAAACAACCCTATATTTGCGCACGACAGCGACGGAACCATCACCGGCGACGCCCAGATAGTGAAGATGGGCGACCTTTACGTTATGTTCTACTTCTCGGCTTTCAATCCGACACGCGAATATAACGCTTACAACACCTTCGCGGCCAGCTACGACATGATTCACTGGACCGACTGGAAGGGTGAAGACCTCATCGTGCCGTCAAAGCCTTACGATGAGATGTTTGCTCATAAGAGCTGCGTGATTTACCATAACGGCGTGGTATATCATTTCTATTGTGCCGTAAACAATTCTGAACAGCGAGGCATAGCCCTGGCAACAAGTAAGCCTATGGGACAGAGCGAAGTCAACTTCCCAAAGCCCAACGCAACCGGCAAACGCTTTATTGCATCGCTGAACGACAACTGGGAAGTGAGCTACGGGCGCAACAAGTTCAGAACCGACATACCCTACAATCTTGACGACTATTACGGCGCGCTGCAGAAGGAGCACGGCAACCTGCACGGAAGAGCCGACTTCAACAAATTCTTCCTTGCGCCAAACATGGAGGGTAAAGAATATTTTCTGCGCTTTGAGGGCGTAGGCACATACGCCGAAGTTACGCTCAACGGCAAGAAGATTGGCAGATACGACATAGGCCGCACAACCAAGACCATAGACATAACAAAATATGTACGCAAGGGCGACGAAAACCAACTTGAAGTAAGAGTGAATCATCCTAAGGGCATAACCGACATGCCGTGGGTGTGCGGAGGATGCAGCTCTGAATGGGGATTCAGCGAAGGTTCACAGCCGTTCGGCATATATCGTCCGGTTGTGCTGGAGATAACCGACAAGGTAAGGATTGAACCCTTCGGCGTGCATGTATGGAACAATGCCGCAGCCGACAGCATATTCGTAGACACCGAAGTGCGCAACTACGGCACCGACACTGCCTCTGTAAGCCTGACGAGCAAGATATGCGAACACAACGGCAAACAGGTGATTCGCCTTACAGAGAATATAACTCTGAATCCGGGCGAAACCAAAACCATAAGACAGTCGTCGCCGATAGCCGACCCGAAGCTTTGGAGCATTGAAAAGCCTTATCTCTACAAGCTGAACAGCATCATAAAGCGCAACAACAAAGCCACTGACGACCTTGAAACTCCGTTCGGAATAAGGACAATAAGCTGGCCGCTGACACGCAAAGACGGCGACAACAGATTTTATCTGAACGGCAAACCCGTGTTTATCAACGGTGTCTGCGAATATGAACACATGTTCGGACAGAGCCACGCTTTCTCAGACAGACAGATTGACGCCCGCATAAAGGAGGTTAAGAGTGCCGGTTTCAACGCTTTCAGAGATGCTCATCAGCCCCACAACCTAAGGTATCAGCAGCTGATAGACAAGGAAGGACTATTGTGGTGGCCGCAGTTCTCGGCTCATATATGGTATGACACGCCACAGTTCAGGGAGAGTTTCAAGCGCCATCTTATCCAATGGGTAAAAGAGCGCCGCAACTCACCGTCGATAATACTATGGGGCCTGCAGAACGAAAGCACTCTGCCTGCCGACTTTGCCAAGGAATGTTCAGACATTATACGCAAACTCGACCCGACATGCGGCACAATGCGCCTGATAACGACATGCAACGGAGGCGAAGGAACCGACTGGAACGTGGTGCAGAACTGGAGCGGAACCTACGGCGGAAATATTGAAAACTACGGCAACGAACTTAAACAGCCCGACCAGCTGCTCAACGGTGAATATGGCGCATGGCGCACCATAGGCAACCATACAGGCGAAAGATACACCGAAGAGAAATTCTGCGACATACTGGAACGTAAGGCTCAGCTAGCTGAAAGCGTAAAAGACAGCGTATGCGGACAGTTCCTTTGGGTGCTTCAGAGCCACGACAATCCCGGCAGACGTCAGCCCGACGAGGGCCTGCGACGCATCGACAAGGTTGGTCCGTTTAACCATAAAGGACTCTTCACCACATGGGAGCAGCCTACGGACGCCTTCTACATGTATAAATCGCGCTACACAGATGCCGACAAGGAACAGACGGTTTACATCGTGCCCAACATTTCTAAAGACAGCGTGCGCGTGTACAGCAACTGCGAGTCGGTAAGACTTAGCTGCGGCAACTGGGCCGAAACTAAAGTAAAGGCTGACACGACATCGCTATTTAAATGGACTAACATCAGCCTCAACGGCGACATCATAAAGGCTACGGCATTTCACAACGGCAAGCCAATGGCTGAAGACTCTATCGCCCAGCCGTCGTTTAAGAGCTGGGACGAAAGTATGCTGAAGCCGGTTAAAGGATATAACTATCTTTACAACATCAACTGCGGCGGCGACTCTTACACCGACAAGTTCGGCACGGTGTGGATGCAGGACAACACAAAGTGGTCAAAGTCGTGGGGCAGCAAATTTCCAAAAGAAGCAAGTCCGTATCAGGCCAGCCAGACCTGCAACAACGGACTGCCCGTGTCGCCTCTGTTCCGCACGTCGCGCTTCGGCCGCCACGAGCTGTCATACAGTTTCCCCGCAAAGCCGGGCAACTACCGCATAGAACTCTATTTCATTGAACCGTGGTATGGAGCAGGCGCAAGCGAGACAACCGACTGCGAAGGTCTGCGCCTGTTTGACATAGGAATAAACGACAGCACATACATCCACAACCTTGATATCTGGGCACAGGCACGATATGCCAAGCCATATAAGCGCGTGGTGTATATGCACAACTCCGACTACCGCATAAACATCAACTTCCCGAAGGTGAATGCCGGACAGGCCATGATATCGGCAATAGCAATAGCCACGACCGACTCAACTGCCGCCGCTGACTATCCTGAAGAGAATGAGCCTGAGATGTGGAAGAACTTTGACAAAGACATAATGACCAACACGCCCGACAGTCTGCTGCCGCCACGCAGCAACAACTCGATAAGCGTGGAGGGAATGATGAACAACGGCGTGATGACATGGCATTACAATGTTGGTGTGGCCAAGGTGTATGCCCTGCGTTTCCGCTACTACAACCCTGAAGCAGAACGCACGCTGCACGTGAAGATAACCGACCTTAACGGCGTGGTTTATAAGGAAGACGACATAACCTTCGTGCAGACGCCGGAGAAGAAAACCAAGAGGCGCAACACCAGCATCACAACAGGCTCGCAGACCAACGCCGGCAGCTATATAGTGACACTGAGCGGCGAAGGCATTGAAAAAATGGTGTTCGACAAACTGACTATTGAATAGATACCGGCTTTGTCGGCTGTCCGCATTAGCCGTCACGGCATAAAGCACTACTGCTGTTGCAGGGCTGTTTTGCCGTTGCGGCAGCGGTGTTTTTACACGGTTGCGCAACGCACTGATTTTCAATGCGTTGCAAAAGGCCGTCTTTTAGGCTGCAAAAGGTGGCCTTTTAGATGGTAAAAGCATACCTTTCAGGATGCAAAAGGACGCCTTTTACAAAACGGCCGGTATGTATCACAATATCAATAGGAAAATATACATTGCATGGACGCATAAGAACAATGCTTTGATAATCTGAAAAATAACAAAAAAGAAGATACATCGAAAATGAAAAATATACTGATAACCGCCACATTAGCCTTATGCTCATTAACGGCTGCGGCACAGGGACACGACTGGGAAAACCAGTATGTGCTTTCTATCAACCGCGAACCGGCAAGGGCTGCGTTTACGCCATACCTGACTCAACCGGGCGATATGACCATGACGCTCGACGGACAATGGAAATTCAACTGGACCAGAACACCAGACATGCAGCCGGAGAATTTTTATCAGACCGATTTCAACGACAGCGGTTGGACGCTGTTTCCTGTACCGGGCGACTGGGAGATGAACGGCTACGGCACACCGATATATTGCAGTTCGGGCTACGTTTTCAAGATTAATCCGCCTTATGTTATGGGCGAACCTAAGAAGAAATACACTTCGTTCATAGAGCGTAACCCTACAGGCTGCTATCGCCGCACGTTCACAGTTCCGGCATCATGGAGCGGCAAGGAGGTGTATATCCATTTCGGTTCGGTGTCGAGTGCGTTCTACATTTATGTTAACGGCAAGCAGGTTGGCTATTCACAGGGAAGCATGGAGCCGGCAGAGTTCAGGCTCACGCCTTATCTCAACGGCGGAACTAACCTCATAGCGCTGAAGGTTCTGAAATATTCAGACGGCAGCTATCTCGAAGATCAGGATATGTGGCGCATCGGCGGCATACACCGCAGCGTGTATCTTTATGCCACACCACAGATACGCATACGCGACTTTGGTGTGCGCACAATTCTCGACGACACTTATACCGATGCCACACTCGTGGTTCATCCCGAACTTGAAGTAACAGGCAACCAGCGCGGCGAGGACTATCACATCGAGGCACAGCTGTATGACGCCGACGGAAAAGCCGTGCTCGACAGCGTCATGAAGGAGGATGCCGCCACGATGCTCAACCTCGACAACAAGGCAAAGATAATGAATGCGCGCAATCCGCAGCGAGGATATGCTGCCTACGGATGGCTAAAGGCTGACATAAAGAATCCGCATAAATGGTCGGCTGAGACACCTTATTTATATACGCTTAAAATGGCATTGGTTGACAAATCGGGCAACACCATTGAGCGCGCCGAGACAAAAGTAGGTTTCCGTAAGCTCGAGATAAAGGACGGACGCTTTCTTGTCAACGGCAAACAGGTGCGTCTGCGTGGCGTAAACCGCCACGAGATGGACCCAATAACGGGCAAGGTGATGACACATGAGCGTATGTTGCAGGACATCATGCTGATGAAGCAATGCAACATAAATGCCGTGCGCACATGCCATTATCCCAACGATCCGCAATGGTATGAGCTGTGCGACAAATACGGAATATACGTCATGGACGAGGCAGACATTGAAGAACACGGACTGCGCGGCAAGCTGGCGAGCGAGCCTTCGTGGGCTGCGGCATTCATAGACCGCACACAGCGCCTCGTTATCCGCGACCGCAACTATCCTTGCGTGGTGTTCTGGTCGCTCGGCAACGAGTCGGGCTGGGGTCCCAACTTTGCTGCCACGGGTGCATGGATAAAAGAATATGACCCCACACGTTTCATACATTACGAAGGCGCACAAGGACTAGACAGCAACGACCCGGCAACGGTTGACGTGATAAGCCGATTCTATCCGCGCGTGCAGGAGGAATATCTCAATCCCGGTGTGAAAGACAACAACATGGAGCGCCCTGAGAACGCACGCTGGGAACGGCTGTTGAGCATTGCCGAAAAGAAAGGCGACAACCGCCCTGTTGTAACGAGCGAATATGCCCACGCTATGGGCAACGCCCTCGGAAACTTTAAGGAATATTGGGACGAGATATACAGCAATCCGCGCATGCTCGGCGGATTTATATGGGAATGGGCCGATGAAGGCATATTCAAGAAGCGTGATGACGGAAAGACTATGGTGGCATACGGCGGCGACTTCGGCGACGCGCCTAACCTCGGTGCGTTCTGCGTTAAGGGCATTGTGTCGTCCGACAGGCAGACAACGCCTAAATATTACGAGGTAAAGCAGGTTTATTCGCCATTGAAACTGACGCTTGACGGCAACCATATAAATGTGATAAAGCGCGATGAACATATAGATTTAGATAATTATTGCTTTGTGTGGAACATCACAGAGAACGGAAAAATTAAGAAGAAAGGCGAACTGAAAAACTTTACATTGCCTCAGATTAAATATGATGACGATGCAGATGTGCGCCTCAACATAAGAGTAACGCTGAAAAACGACGCAAGTTGGGCAAAGGCGGGACATGAGATTATGCATGCACAGTTTGCACTCAACGACAGACTGTCAACAGCCTTTAAGGCAGATGAACCCAAGAAAAACAAGGATGCCGACATTGAGGCTGCGAAGCTGTGGATTGAAAATGTAAAGCCAAGATTCTTCCGTTCGCCGACAGACAACGACAAAGGCTTTGGCAACTGGATTGCAAAAGACTGGAAAAGGAACCGTCTCGACTCTGCAGATATTGTTGAAAACGAGCCGGTGAAGGCAACGAGAAATGCCGACGGAACGGTGAGCGTAACAGCCTCTTACACCTGCAAATATCTAAAAGGCTCAATCAGAACCGACTATAATTATACAGTAGACGCCAACGGCTCGGTTGATTTTAAGGCTACATATACTCCCGACGGAGAACTGCCTCCGCTGCCATGCGTGGGCAACACCTTTGTTATGCCGGCGTCATATACAAACATCAGCTGGTATGGCATGGGCTTGCTGGACACATATCCAGACCGCTTAGAAGCTGCATATATTGGCAGATGGAACTCTACTGTAGACAATCAGTATGTTCATTATCCGCGCCCGCAGGACAGCGGAAACCATGAGCAGGTGGCTGAACTAATGCTGACAGACAGCAAGGGCAACGGATGGAAGGTTACGACAGAGAGCGGTGAGCCATTCTCTTTCTCGGCCCTGCCCTACTCTGACTTGCAGTTGTATAACACAGCGCACGACTGCGACCTGAAAGTTGAAGACAATGTATATCTCAACATCAACGCAGCCGTGATGGGACTAGGCAACAGCAGTTGCGGTCCAGGCGTGCTTACAAAGTATGCCATCAAGCAGCAGCCATACTCGCTGCACCTTCGTTTCACCAAGATTAAATAATAAGACATTATATGAAAAAGATTTTTATTTCAGTACTCTCGCTGGTTGCGGCCATGACATCAATGGGCCAAAACAGCGTCTATACACAACGCCAGTATCTGAGCGGACACGGAAGTGACGACATGGTGCAGTGGGATTTCTTCTGCACCGACGGCAACAACTCCGGCAAATGGACAAAGATTGGTGTCCCTTCATGCTGGGAACTTCAGGGATTCGGCACATATCAGTATGGCATGAAGTTCTACGGTAAGGCTTTCCCCGACGGAATTGCCGACGAGAAAGGCATGTACAAATATGAATTCACACTGCCTGAAGAATGGGCAAACCATCATATCGACCTCGTGTTTGAGGCTTCAATGACCGACACCGAGGTAAAGATCAACAAGCGAAAGGCAGGTCCTGTGCATCAGGGAGCATTCTATCGAATAACTTATGATGTGAGCGACCGCGTGTTCTTCGGCAAGAAGAAAAATCTGCTTGAGGTTACGGTGAGCAAGGAGAGCACCAACGCCGGAGTGAATCTTGCCGAGCGCCGTGCCGACTACTGGAACTTCGGAGGCATCTTTCGCCCTGTGTTCATTGTGTGCAAGCCCGCCATCAACATTGAGCGCACGGCCATAGATGCCGAAGCCGACGGCACATTTAATGCCTATGTGCTGCTTAACCACACGCTCGAAGGAGCAAAAGTGAAGACCACTATCAGCGACATGAGCGGTAAGAAAGTGGCAGAAAACACCACAGCCGTCAGAACAGGAAGCAACGAAGCCAACGTTTCATTCAGCGTGAAGAATCCTAAGCTGTGGACAGCAGAAACGCCAAACCGCTATAATGTCAGCTTTTCGCTGATTGACAAAGACGGCAAGACAATGCACATTGAACAGGACAAATTCGGTTTCCGCACAATAGAGACAAGAGCCGGCGACGGACTTTATATAAACGGAAAGAAGGTGAACATACGCGGCGTGAACCGTCACAGTTTCTGGCCGGAGACGGGACGCACGCTAACTAAGCAGAGAAACATCGACGACGTGAAACTCATAAAATCGATGAACATGAATGCCGTGCGCCTTTCTCACTATCCTGCCGATCCTGAGTTTTATGATGCCTGCGACAGTCTTGGCCTCTACGTGATGGACGAACTAAGCGGATGGCATGGTCATCACGAAACAATCAACGGACAAAAACTTATCCGTGAGATGGTTACACGCGACGTTAATCATCCTTCAATAATATGGTGGAGCAACGGAAACGAGAAGGGATGGAACACCGAACTTGACGGCGAGTTTCACAAATGGGACATTCAGAAGCGCCCGGTGCTGCATCCGCAGGGCAACTTCAGCGGCTACGAGACCATGCACTACCGCTCTTACGGCGAGAGCGAAGAGTATATGCGCAAGCCCGAAATATTCATGCCTACAGAGTTTCTGCATGCCCTTTACGACGGCGGAGCAGGTGCCGGACTGTATGACTATTGGGAACTGATGCGCTCATGGCCGAGATGTGCCGGAGGATTTATATGGGCACTGGTCGATGAGGGCGTTGTAAGAACCGACATGAACGGCATGATTGACAACGTGGGCAACTACGGAGCCGACGGCATAGTTGGTCCTCACCGCGAGAAGGAAGGCAGCTACTACACTGTGAAACAGATATGGTGCCCTGTTCAGGTGTCAATGCCGGACCACTTCAACGGCACTCTCAACGTTGAGAACAGATACAACTTCCTGTCGCTCAAGGGCTGCAAGTTTGATTATTCTTACGTAAAATACGACGGAGCCGAAACCAAGACAATCAAGAATGGCACGGTAAACGGCGCCGACATAACAGCCGACAGCAAGGGCGAAATAAAGATTCCGGCTGCTCCCGACAATGCAGATGCACTTAGCATAAAGGCAACCGACCAGTATGGTGAGGAGCTTTACACATGGGTGTTCAAGCTGAAAGATGCAGACAAACTGCAGATAAAGGCAACAAAGGGCGGCAAACCTGTGATGACAGACAACACGGTGAAGGCAGGAAACGTTACTTACACGTTCTCAAAGACTGACGGAACACTGAGCAGCGTAACTACCAGCAAAGGCGAATATAAGTTCAACGGTGGTCCTAAATTCTTTGCTTATCGCCGCGCCGACCGCTCATTCGACCAGTTCTATAACCACGACGACCCTGAAGCTGAGAAGAAGAAGACCACCTACACCGCCTATGAAGACCAGGGAACATTTGCCGGACTGAGCTGTAAAGACGGACAGAACGACACTCTGATAGTAACTGCCGACTACAAACTCGGCTCACTTCAGAAGGCAGAATGGCGCATTGCACCCGACGGAGGGGTACGTCTTGTCTATACATACAACTTCAACGGTGTTGTCGACCTTATGGGCGTAATGTTCAATTTGCCTGAGTCTGACGTACTGAGCAAGCAATGGCTCGGCCACGGTCCTTACCGTGTATGGAAAAACAGACTGCATGGTCCGCAGCTTGGAATATGGAGCAACGAATACAACGACCCCGTTCCGGGCGAAAGCTTCACTTATCCCGAATTTAAAGGCTACTTTGCCGGAGTGCAATGGATGAAGCTGAAGACCAAGAACGGCACAATAACCCTGCAGCCTGGCACAGACAAGGAATATGTAGGAGTGTATCAGCCGCGCGACGGACGCTACCAACTGCTATACACACTGCCCGAAACAGGCATAAGCATGATGCAAGTGATACCGGCAGTAAGAAACAAGGTGAACACCACAGACCTAAACGGTCCTTCGGCACAGCCGGTATGGGCACACGGAAGTTACACCGGAGAAGTAACCTTACACTTTGAATAATGATGAAAAAACTCTTTTCGATAATACTCGCGTTCGCCACTTGCGCAAACGCATTCTCACATAAAGCCATTCAGGAGTCCGCTCCTGAATGGTATAAACGTTTCATGGCCCCTGCCACAGAAACTTATCCCTGGACTTTCTGGTACTGGATGTACGGCTGCGTAAGCGACGAAGGCATAAAGTTAGACCTTGAGGCTATGCACGACGCCGGAATAGCCGGCTTCTATCTGATGCCGATTAAAGACACGACGGACGGCAAGGGATATAACGGCACGGCACGCCAGCTCTCGCCCGAATGGTGGAAGCGTATGGACACAGTATTCCGCACGGCAGACAGTCTGAAACTGCAGATGGGCATACACTTCTCTGACGGTTTCGCCCTCGGCGGCGGTCCATGGATCAGTCCGGCAGAGTCGATGCAGCGCATAGTCTGGTCTGACACCATTGTGTCGGGCGGCAAGCAAAGCCTCACTTTGTCGCAGCCTAAAGCATACAAAGACTATTATGAGGACATTGCCGTATACGCATATCCAGCCGAATATGCCGACAACTGCAAGCCAAAGGCTTCAGTAACATTCCCGTTCCGCTCTTCAGAGCCGTGCGACATCATCATGTCTTACGACAAACCCTACACCCTGCGCAGCGTTGAAATAGTTACTGGAGGCAACAACTATCAGGCCCACCGCTTCAAAGTGTATGCCTCTGACAACGGAAAAGACTATAAATTCGTGAGAGAAATAAGTCCGGCAAGACAAGGATGGCAAAACACTGACGCTTATGCCACTTATGCAATACCTGCCACAACGGCACGTTTCTTTAAATTCCACTGGACTCCCGAAGGCAGCGACCCTGGTTCGGAAGACATGGATGCGGCAAAATGGAAGCCCAACCTTAAGATTGCAGGCATCGTGCTTGGCTCAGAACCCGTAGTTGACGGATATGAAGGCAAGTCGGGCAAGGTGTGGCGCGTGTCAAAGAAGTTCCCAGTTGCTGACAACGAATGCGTGCCTTTAAGCGAAATGATAAACCTTTCGGACAAGTTTATCTCATCTAATCAAACAGGTAAAGCTGTAACCATAAAACTTCCGAAAGGCAAATGGCACATATTAAGAATTGGTCATACATCGACAGGACACACCAATGCCACCGGCGGCGGAGGACGCGGACTGGAGTGCGACAAGTTCTCGCGCGAGGCAATAAACAAGCAGTTTGACAATTGGTTTGGCGCCATATACAACCATGCTCCCAAAGATGTAGTAAAGCGTGTGCTGACACGTCTGCACGTTGACAGTTGGGAGTGCGGCAGCCAAAACTGGAGCAGCAACTTCGCTGATGAATTTAAGCGCCGCCGCGGATACGACCTCATGCCATGGCTTCCGCTCTATGCCGGAGTGCCGATGGAGTCTTCTGACAAGTCGGACTCTGTACTACGCGACATACGCCTTACCATTGCCGAACTTATCAACGACGTGTTCTTTGACGAGGTTGAAAAGCTCGGAAAGAAATACGGATGCACTCTTTCTGCCGAATGTGTTTCGCCTACAATGGTGAGCGACGGCATGCTGCACTATCAGCACGCCGACTATCCGATGGGCGAGTTCTGGCTCAACAGTCCTACTCACGACAAACCTAACGACATGCTCGACGCCGTAAGCGGAGCGCATATATATGGAAAGAACATCATACAGGCCGAAGGTTTCACAGAAGTAAGGGGCACATGGGATGAGGATTTCGCCCTGCTGAAACCGCTGCTCGACCGCAACTACTGTCTCGGAATAAACAGCATTGTGTTCCATGTGAACACTCACAACCCATGGACAGACCGCGCACCGGGCATGACGCTCGACGGCATAGGCACATTCTTTCAGCGCGACAACACATGGTGGCGCGAGATGCCTGCCTTCACCGACTACATAAAGCGCTGTCAGGCGCTGTTGCAATATGGCAGCAACGTGGCAGACATTGCAGTATACACAGGCGATGAGACACCAAGAAGAGCATTGCTGCCTGAACGTCTTGTAAGTTCGCTGCCCGGACTTTTCAGCGAGAAAGACATTCAGCGCGAAAAAGCCAGACTGTCAAACGTTGGTCAGCCGCTCGAAGTAAGTCCCGTAGGAGTTACACACACGGCCAACATGACCAAGGCCGACGCATGGACAAATCCGCTGAGAGGCTACCGCTATGACTCGTTCAACCATGATGTGCTGACAAAAGCCCGCGTTGAGAACGGCATGATTGTAACAGAAGGCGGTACAAAATACGGCGCACTCGTTATTCCACAAGCACACAAGATGAACCCCGACCGCATCGTTACATGCTGGAACGTGATAGACTCGCTCGAGGCTAAAGGCGCACGCGTGATACGTGAGCCGTGGACACAGAGCGATCTTTCATCAATAGGCATCAAGCGCGACATCACGCTGCCTGAAGGTATCGACTATGTTCATCGCCATGCTGACGATGCCGACATCTATTTTCTCAGCAATCAAAGCGACAGCACTATAACCTTTGTGCCTGAGTTCAGAGCCGTAAGAGCCAACAAATATATTGCCGACCCGATGACAGGCAAAGTGTATAATGCACAAAACGAGTTTACACTGACTGCCGGAGAATCGCTCTTTGTTGTACTGACCGACCAGAAAATTGATGCCGAAGACATGCCTGACATGAGCAAATATGACACGGCAATCAGCCTTGACGACAACAAATGGACCGTGAAGTTTGAAAAAACCGGTAAACAGGTAACAACGGAAAAGCTCTTCGACTGGAGCAAGGCCGACGACCAAAGCGTAAAATTCTACTCGGGACACGCCACATACGAAACAACATTCAAGTATAAGGGCAAGTCTGAGGGCCGCGTATTCATCGACCTTGGCGAGGTGGCCGACATTGCCACAGTGTATGTAAACGACAAGATGTGCGGCACGGCATGGATGCCGCCGTACAACGTTGACATAACACAGGCAGTGAAGAAGGGCAAGAACGAGCTGAAAATAGTTGTAGTGAACACATGGGCAAACGCCTTGCAGGGCAACGACCAGGGCACTCCGCCGTTTGAAGGCATTTGGACTAACGGCAAATACCGCCGCGCAAGCAAGGAACTGCTGCCGGCAGGACTGCTGGGACCGGTGGTGATTAAAAATTAAGAATTAAAAAGTAAAAATTAAAAATATATACTACATGAAAAGACTTGCATTAATTCTTGGCGCCGTATTTGCCGCTACTGGCATCAGCGCGAAGGTTACGCTACCAAAGATGTTCGCAGACGGAATGGTGATGCAGCGTGAGACTAACGCTAACCTGTGGGGAGAGGCAAAGGCATCGGCCACAGTGAAAATCACTACGTCGTGGAACAAGAAGACATATTCAGTGAAGGCAGACAGCAACGGCAAATGGAAAACATCTGTAAGCACGCCCGAGGCTGGCGGTCCCTACTCTATCACACTGAGCGACGGCGAGAAGACCGTTCTGAACAATATCCTTATAGGCGAAGTGTGGATATGCTCGGGACAGAGCAACATGGAGATGCCTATGAAAGGCTTTAAGAACCAGCCTGTAGAAAACGCCGTTGAGGACATACTGCACAGCAACGACAGCAACCTGCGACTGTTTACAGTGAAGCGCAACAGCAAATTCAGTCCTGTAGACACTGTAAGCGGCTCATGGAAAGAGGCCTGTCCGGCATCAGTACGCGAGTTTAGCGCAACGGCCTACTACTTCGGCCGCGAACTGCGTCAGGCTCTCAACGTGCCCGTAGGACTTATCGTTGCGGCTTGGGGCGGCTCTGCCTGCGAGGCATGGATGACAGCCGACTGGCTGAAGGCTTTTCCCGATGCCAAGATTCCGGCATCGCCTGAAGACATAAAGTCGAAGAACCGCACACCGACAGTGCTATACAACGGCATGCTTCATCCGCTCATAGGCTACACAATGCGCGGAGTGATATGGTATCAGGGCGAAGACAACGTTACACGTTACCAGACTTACGCCGACATGATGACGGCAATGATTAAAGGCTGGCGCTCACAGTGGGGACAGGGCGAATTCCCATTCTACTACTGCCAGATTGCTCCTTACGACTATAAACTGATCAACTATACCATAAACAGCGCCCTGCTGCGCGAACAGCAGGCAAAGGCAGAACTGATGAACACCAACTGCGGCATGGCTGTGCTTATGGATGCCGGACTTGAATACGGCATACATCCACGCAAGAAGAACCTTGCCGGCATGCGCCTCGCACTGCTAGCACTGAGCAAGACTTACGGTATTGAGGGACTGACAGCCGAAAGTGCATACTATAAGGACGTAACGTTCAAGAACGACACGGCCGTAGTTACGTTCAACCGCGCCAAAATGTGGATATACGGACGCAACGGACTGAAGAGCGATCTGTTTGAAGTGGCAGGCGAAGACCATGTATTCCATCCCGCCAAGGCATGGATAGAGCGCAGCAAAATGTATGTAAAGAGCGACTCGGTGAAGAAGCCTGTGGCCGTAAGATATGCCTTCAAAGACTGGGCCGACGGCGACCTGTTCTGCGACGGCCTGCCCGTAAGTTCGTTCCGCACAGACAATTGGGACGAATAAAGCATAACCAAAACACATTAGGCCATATAAACATGGCCGAACAATTATAATCTTTATATAAAAAAGTTTGTAGGCAGAAAAGATTTTTCGTATCTCTGAAACAAATAAGACAACGATAACATTGTGGTTGCAGGATAGTTATGTTATGTTATACTATATCTGCAACCACAATGTTTTATTATGAGGTTTGGTTAACCCTACCCCAAAATGAAATCACAAGAATAAATACAAATCATCAGACCGTATATAGTTCTATCCCAAATCGGGTATTAGAATTTTTTGAAAACACTTATCAGTAGCAGTACCATGTTATAAAAAGGACTTCAATATTCTTTTCTACAACTCCATGAATGCTACAGTGCGCAGGCACGCATTCATGATGACCATAGTACACAAAGTCCCTATTGCACAACAATCAACAAAATAGCCAACAATTCTGTGTTATTCTTCAATAATTGGCATTTGTAAATTTATTAATACTGTTATGCACAATAAATGTTTGCTGAAAAAGCGAAACTGATATCAATACCACTGTACGGCATTGCTGTAGCCGCTGCGCTTGTCGTACTTAAGAACATCCGTAAGTGTGGCAGCATTACATCTGAATGAGAAATTATATGATGTGTAAGGAGCCAGCACTACAGAACAGCTCATACTGAAACAGTGAAGGTCGCGGCTCAATGAAGCCGTTGTCATTGATATGTCATGATTTTCAAAGTCGTAACCCGAAGAGAAACTGATGTTCCAGCCATCGCTTATGCGTATGTTTCCACTAAAGTTAAGTGTCTGCGTAAAAGCATAAGGATAACGCATGGTCTTGGTGTTAAACTTGCCGCTGGTATTCTCACGCATAGAAATACCATAACCCACGGTGAGCGACCACGGCATAGAGAACTTCATATATCCGTCCTCGTCGGTCTCAGCCTTTCCTGAATTCTTTTTCTTGGCGCTCTTCTGACCATTCACCATGTCGTCGTCGATATTCGACTCAACACCGGTATCATTATCCTCATCATTTTCAGTGTCTTCTTCATCTTCCTTTTCATCATCACCACCGCCAAACCATTTTTTCAGTTTTTCGGGATTAAGAGTGAATGATATGTTTTGTGACAATCCTTGGAAACGTCCGAAACGTCCCTTGCTGTACTCTGTATGATTGCTCACATAAGGAGTTCCTTTTTCATCAAGTTCATAGGCATAAGTGGCAAACACCGCATTAAGGTTGAATGTATAGTTCTTCCACCATTTCAGTCGCAGTCTTACCGTAAGGTCACTCCATGGCTTTTCCTTAGCCGCCAAGTTATAGCCCATGTTAAAGCCAAGTTCATCGATAATGCTCAGTTTTTTGAATCCCGTTGAATCCTTGTCAGACTTAACTTTCATCTCGATGTTATTTGAAACGTCGAACGTGATGCTTCCTGTCTTACCTCTAGACGGGACACCGAACAATCCATTTGCATAAGGAGAATATTCCACAAGACTTACGTTTCCGTCAGCATCTGTCTTCTGATAAGTGTCATAATATCTCGAACCGCAGTCGGGCGCATAACTAAACGTAACCTGAGGCGTGATGACATGTCGGATGGCCTGTATCTTATCGCCAAAAATCTTTTTAGACGGCACCCAGAAACCATACATCTTTGTTGAAGCTCCTACACTCATGCTCCAGTTGTAAACGTTATAGAATCCGTAAGTGGTGTCGGCACGCTCAACCTGTGCCTGCTCGTCCCACGACTTCATCACCTTATTAGAATACATACGGTCGGTGAAGTTGAACGACGGGTTGATGTTGATATAGTTGAACAGCGTAAAGTTGGCGTTAATAGGAATATTATGCTGGAAGGCGTTGCGCCAGTCTTTTATAAGGTTCGACTTAAACAGCATTTCCTCCTTTGTATCAATAGAGTTACTTAACTGTCCTGTATAGCTCATTGATATCTTTTCATACCAACGTTCTTTGCCCGCCATGTGCTTACGCTTGAAGGGATAAAAACGGCTAACCGAGATGTTGAGGTCAGGCAGGGTAAGACTTACAGTAGAGTCGATCATGTTCTGGCTTAAGTTAGCCGAACCGCTCAAGGTCATACCTATGCTCGAGAACGTGGTGCTCCAGTTTACGCTTGATGTACGCAAACTCTGCGTGTAACTCTGCGGATTGTACATACTTGTAAGGTTGTTGCGCTCATAGCTCGTTGACGCAAAGTTAACGCTTGCCGACAGACTGCTGAATGGATTTGCCTTAGAGTCCTGACGATGGCTCCACTGCAACTTAAAGCTGGTCTGCTCTGTATAGTCGGGCATACCCTTATCGCCGTTCTTCGTGTTCTGATAACTGAAGAAGAAACTTCCGTTATAACGGTAACGCTTGCGATAGTTACTTGCGACAGACAAGCCCCACGAACCCTTAGTATAAATTTCGCCGAGCAACTTAAGATCCCACTTATCACTTATAGCAAAATAATATCCTCCATCGCGGAGATAGAATCCTCGTGAACTCTCATCACCATAGGTAGGCATGATAAATCCGCTCGAATAGCTCTTTGTGAACGGGAAAAATCCGTAAGGAATTGCCAATGGCAACGGGACATCGGCCACAACAAGATAAGCCGGACCAAACACAACATCCTTGCCCGGTCGCACCTTGGCACGCGACAAAGCTATATAAAAGTCAGGGTGAGGCTGGTCGCACGTGGTATAACGGCCGTGCTCAAGATACAGCACTCCGCTGGAATCGCGCTTAGAATGCTGACTGGACAGATAACCATCCTGCTGCTCTGTATATACATTATTTATAAAGCCCTTCTTAGTCTTGAAGTTAAAGGCCATGGTGTCGCTCTCATATTTGTCCTGCCCCATGGTGAATACCGGTGTGCCAAAGATAACTCCGGCTGTGTCGGCCGTACCAGTGGCACGCACAAGACTGCTGTCAAGACTCATCTGAATGCGGTCGCTGGCCAAATCCATGTTCTGATACTTCACCTTTGAGTTGCCATAAAGCCTTGCAACCTTGCTCTTGGCATCATACACCATAGAGTCGTCAGACGAGAAAGTTACAGGGGCATCAAGCGCACCCGATTTTTTTCGGTTAAGACTGTCAAGCCTTATCGAGTCGTCCACCTGCTTGTTATGATGATATATGGCTAACTGAAGCGAATCCATTTTGGTTGTGTCGGGCTCATCAGACATATTTGCCGAATCGGCAGAAACAGAGTCAGACGACACAGAGTCGCCCACACTCAGAGAGTCGTTCTGCGCGCGCCCGCTGCCATTTCCCTTTAATAAGGGCAATGTTGAGTCTGCCATCACAAACATGAAGGCAAACAGCAATACGAATATGACGGTTTTAGTTCTCATATAATGCAGGGTGCAAATTTACAGAAATTAAACCTAATAGCACACCAAAATTATCTTTTTATTTAATATTTAACGTTTTAGGAGCATATCTCGAAGAATATAGTTGACATTTACGCAGGTCTATCAAACTTTTCATTCATAATGACAGCAAGTTAACATAATTATTCTGATTTATTCTGTCTTCATTTATTGACAATAAGACACAATGACTAAATTAATCATAATGCAACTGCAAAAAGTAAATAAACTACAAAAACATGACTTTTTGTAACTACACGCAGCTCCATAGATTTGTAAATAAAAAATACCATTTCATAACATTTAACGCTCCCAGAATCGCAGTTTTCATCACTATATGATAAATTATCAGAAAAAGCACATAAATTTCATATATTCGTGCAATACGCTGACATTCAAGCGTTTACATCTTTATTCAAGAAGAAGTGCATTAGTTAAAAAATATTACTATGCCATTTACGAGTCAAAAGTCATAGGTTTACACATTAAAATGCGCTCGTTTATTTAATAAAACATATGGTTTTAGAGTAAAAAAATGCCTGAAATAATACTTAAAAAAGCATTTAAAAGTAAACATAAGTTAAATAATCATCAAGATCCAGTCCGTATAATTAACATCTATTATATTTACGTTTCCTAGAATCAAAAAATTTTTTGTCACATCTTTTTACCCATAAAATTATAAAGAAAATTCTTTTTATCTGTTCATTCGTTTATCATGCTGATATTCAAACAAAATTAATTATCTTTGCATAGTAAACATGTAAATTTGACATAAGGTTTGAAATAACGAACAGAGGAGGACATTCTGATGAAATACCCGATAGGAATACAGAGCTTCGACCAAATAATTGAAGACGGATATGTATATGTTGACAAGACAGACCTTGTGTATAAGCTTACACAAGAAGGTAAGACTTATTTCCTAAGCCGCCCGAGACGCTTTGGAAAAAGTCTGCTTGTATCAACATTAAAGAATTATTTTCTGGGCCGAAAGGAACTTTTCAAAGGACTTGCCATTGACAGACTTGAAAAGGAATGGAATGTTTATCCGGTGTTTCATGTAGACTTCAACGGGTCGGATTTCACGCAGGAAGGTGTTTTGGAGAAGCGTCTTAACGGATATGTGTCCGATTGGGAGAAGAAATACGGCATTTATTCACAAAATGACGACCTTGATCTCGGCGGAAGATTTATCAAAGTACTTGAAGCTGCGCATAATCAGGCCGGCCAACGTGCAGTGGTGCTTATAGACGAATACGACAAGCCGATACTGGATGTGCTCGACCTGAATCAGCAACTCGAGAACAGACACCGCAATGTGCTTAAAGCTTTCTATTCCGTGTTCAAGGGTGCTGACGAGCATCTGCAGTTTGTTTTGCTCACAGGCGTTACAAAATTCTCGCAGGTAAGCGTGTTCAGCGGTTTCAATCAGCCTAAAGACATAAGCATGGACGCACGATACGAAACATTGTGCGGAATAACACAAGAGGAACTTGAAAGCTATTTTGCAGAGCCGATTGCTGAAATGGCACAGGATTACAGATGCGACACAGACGAAATGAAACTGCGCTTGAAAAAGCAATACGACGGTTATCATTTCAGCGATAAGATGACAGACATCTACAATCCGTTCAGTCTGCTCAATGCAATGGACAGCAAGAGAATATACGACTACTGGTTCCGCTCGGGCACTCCGACATACCTCATCAGACTGCTCAGCCATTTCAACGAGAACATGAACGAGCTTACAGGCAAATATTACGGCATGGAAGAGTTTGTCGATTACAAAGCTGACGTAGAGAAGCCGTTGCCAATGATCTACCAAAGCGGATATCTCACTATCAAGGACTACAATATGCGCAGAAACAGGTTCCTGCTCGACTTCCCAAACGATGAGGTAAAGAACGGATTTCTCACCATGGTGGCAACATCATACCTTAAGCCGAAGGAACGGCTTGAAGGATGGATTGACGATGTGATTGACGCAATGGAGGACGGAAAAGCAGACACACTCGGCACTCTGTTCACATCTTTTCTGTCTAGCATTCCATATACAATGCGTCGCAAGGAAGACGAGAAGGAGCGCGAACGTTATTTTCAATACACGTTTTACCTGATCATGCGCCTTATCAGCGTGTACACTGTCTACACGGAGAAGGTGCAGAGCCAGGGACGTGTCGACTGTATTGTTGAGACTCCGCAGTATGTCTACATATTTGAATTCAAGCTCGACGGCACGGCTGACGAGGCATTACAGCAGATTGAGGAAAAAGGCTACGCACGCGAATACGCATCAGACAAGCGACAAGTGTTCAAGATAGGCGCAAGTTTCTCGTCAGAGACGGGAACTATTGGCGACTGGAAAATCAAAGAATGACATTCTAAAAGCCGAGATGACTAACATATTATAAAATTTAAAGGAAAACATTCTGATGAAATACCCGATAGGAATACAGAGCTTCGACCAAATAATTGAAGACGGATATGTTTATGTTGACAAGACAGACCTTGTGTATAAACTTACACAAGAAGGTAAAACTTATTTTCTGAGCCGTCCGAGACGCTTCGGAAAAAGTCTGCTCGTGTCAACGCTGAAAAATTATTTCCTAGGACGAAAGGAACTTTTCAAAGGGCTTGCAATTGACAGACTTGAAAAGGATTGGAACGTTTACCCGGTATTTCATGTAGACTTCAACGGATCGGATTTCACACAGGAAGGCATCTTAGAGAAGCGTCTTAACGGATATGTGTCCGATTGGGAGAAGAAATACGGCATTGATTCACAAAATAACGATCTTGATCTCGGCGGAAGATTCATCAAAGTACTTGAGGCTGCGCATAATCAGGCAGGCCGACGTGCCGTGGTACTTGTCGACGAATACGATAAACCGATATTGGATGTGCTCGACCTGAATCAGCAACTCGAAGACAGACATCGCAATGTGCTTAAAGCTTTCTATTCCGTATTTAAGGGTGCTGACGAGCATCTGCAGTTTGTTCTGCTCACAGGCGTTACAAAATTCTCGCAGGTAAGTGTGTTCAGCGGTTTCAACCAACCTGAGGATATAAGCATGGACATTAGATACGAAACGCTGTGTGGAATAACGCAGGAAGAACTTGAAAGCTATTTTGCAGAGCCTATCGCTGAAATGGCAAAGGATTACAGATGCGACACAGACGAAATGAAACTGCGTTTGAAAAAGCAATATGACGGATATCATTTCAGCAAACGCCTTACAGACGTATATAATCCGTTCAGCCTGTTGAATGCTTTTGACAGTCAAAGCGTTGATAATTATTGGTTCCGCTCGGGTACTCCGACATACCTCATCCGACTGCTCAGCCATTTCAACGAGAACATGAACGAGCTTACAGGAAAGTATTACGGCATGGAAGAGTTTGTCGATTACAAGGCTGACGTAGAGAAGCCGCTGCCTATGATTTACCAGAGCGGATATCTGACAATTAAAGACTATAACATCGACTTTAACACTTTCCTGCTTGACTTCCCGAATAACGAGGTGAAGAACGGTTTCTTAACCATGGTGGCATCATCTTATCTTAAGCCCAAGGAAGAGACAGGAGGATGGATTCGCGATGTGGTAATGGCAATGCGTAAAGGCGAGACTGACAATCTTAAAACTCTGTTCACATCTTTTCTGTCAAGCATTCCATATACAATGCGCCGCAAAGAGGACGAGAAGGAGCGCGAAAGATATTTCCAATACACGTTTTATCTAATCATGCGCCTAATCAGCGTGTACACGGTCTACACAGAAAAAGTGCAGAGCCAGGGGCGTGTCGACTGCATAGTGGAGACTCCGCAGTATGTCTACATATTTGAGTTCAAGCTAGACGGCACTGCAGACGAGGCATTACAGCAGATAGAGGATAAAGGCTACGCACGCGAATACGACTCTGACAAGCGGCAAGTATTCAAGATTGGCGCAAGTTTCTCGTCAGAGACGGGAACTATTGGCGAATGGAAATGTGTTTAAAAATATCAGAAAAACAAGTCTTACATACAACTGTTCGTCATAAATTGCACTTATGACAATTCAGCCTTCAATGAAATAATAATTATTTACCATAAAACAGAATGAAACAACTTTGCAAACTACGAAACAAAGCCACTAAACAAATCAACAATTATGCTATTGCAACAAAAAGGGAAAAAGGATTAAGACAAGTCATAAACGGCATTATGAAAATGCGTAGCATGGCATTTTTGCTGTTATTGTCGATAATGACAATAACAAATACCGCCGTCATGGCAGCAACAAAAGTTCGTGCTACAGGCATAAAATCAAAAGATTATATCCCGGCAGACTACACATGGACATCCCAAAGCCGTAATTCGTCTGAGTCAATGCCTTGCGGAGGCCACGACATCGGCATGAACGTATGGGTTGAAAACGGCGATATTCTTATATATATAGCACGCAGCGGAATGTTCGACGAGAACAATACGCTGCTGAAGGCAGGCCGCATAAGACTTAGTCTATCACCAAATCCGTTCAACGGAAAAGATGCTAACTTCAGTCAGACGCTAAAGCTCAACGACGGCGCTGTCTACATTAAAGGCGGCAATACGGAAGTACGCATCTGGGCTGATGTCTATACATCTGTTGTCTTTGCCGAAATTAATTCTAAGACACAGGTTGATGCCGAACTCAGCTATGAAAGTTGGAGATATAAAGACAGACCTGTAACCAAGGCCGAATGTCAGCAATGCTCGTATAAATGGAACTTACCGAAAGACTGCTGCACTTATCAGGACTCGATACAGGCTAAGGGAAATATGTTGTCCTTTTGGCATAAAAACCGTGACTTTACTGTCTTCGACTTTACTGTGGACAAGGAAAAACTCAACAGCATAAAGTCCAACTTATATAACCCTATCGGCGGACTTCGCTTTGGCGGTGAGTTAACTGCGCCGGGATTTAATTTTAGCGGAACAACCGACGGCGTTTATGCTTCAACAGACTTCCGTGCATGGAACTTTGTTGCCGACGGCATCAGAAAATCAACAATAACATTCAACTTATACACCGGTGACAAGGCACCTGACGTGCCGACATCAAAGACATCAAAGAAAAGGAGCGCAGCATGGTGGCACGCATATTGGCAGCGCAGCTATATCGTTCCGGCAGGCATAGGCGCCAATACAGACCATCCGAACGAAGGCTGGCAAAAGATTTTGCGCAACTATGAGCTGTTCAGATACATGCTCGGATGCAACGCTTACGGTGAATGGCCGTCGAAATTCAATGGCGGTCTGTTCACTTTCGACCCTGTATATGTTGACCCGAAGATGCCTTTCACGCCTGATTTCCGCAAATGGGGAGGCGGAACCATGACGGCTCAAAACCAGCGTTTGGTGTATTGGCCCATGCTAAAGAGCGGCGATACGGACATGATGGCATCACAGTTTGACACATATCTGCGCCTTCTGCCAACAGCAGTTGCACGCACAAAACATTATTGGGGACACGGCGGGGCATCGTTTACCGAACAGATTGAAAACTTCGGTCTGCCAAATCCTGCCGAATACGGCAAGCATAAGGATGGCGACGACTACGGAACAGAACGCAACGCATGGCTTGAATATCAGTGGGACACGGCACTGGAGTTCTGCTCAATGATATTGCAGGCACATTCTTACAGCGGAATAGACATCACGAAGTATGAGCCACTTATTGTGCAATGCCTTCAGTTCTTCGACGAGCATTATCAATATCTTGCAAAACAGCGCGGAGTTAAGGCTCTTGACGGTGACGGAAAACTCATTCTTTACCCTTCTTCAGGCTGCGAGACATACAAGATGGCATATAATCCTTCAAGCGTTATCGCTGCATTACGCACTGTGACAGAGCAGTTTGAAGCATACATGGCAGCCAAAGGCGCAAAAGACATATCAACTAATACCCTTGACTCTACATTCAAAAACCGCATACCTGACATACCGCTGCGCACCATCAATGGCGACACATGCATTGCTCCGGCCATAGTATGGGCACGCATTCAGAACGTTGAGACGCCGCAACTCTACCCAGTTTTCCCGTGGCGAATATATGGAATGGGGCGCGAAGGACTCGACATTGCGCGCAACACTTACCTGAAAGACCCTCATGCTCTGAAAATGCGCACGCACATTGGATGGAAGCAAGACAACATCTGGGCGGCATGTCTCGGCCTTACAGACGATGCGGCGCGCCTTAACCTTGAAAAGTTTGCCGACGGTCCCTACCGCTTTCCTGCCTTCTGGGATCCGGGATACGACTGGGCGCCCGACTGCAACCGAGGCGGTTCGGCCATGATAGGAATGCAGGAAATGCTGCTACAGGAGTCACCTGAAGGTAAACTGCTGCTGTTTCAGGCATGGCCAAGCGAATGGAACGTGAGGTTTAAGCTGCACGCAACAGGTAAAAGAACTGTTGAAGCCGAGATTATAGACGGCAAGATAAACATCATAAAGCAATAATTTATCCTCATCATGTCAACATCATACTGAAGGATAAGCCGTAACTTACGGCAACTAAAATCAGCAAGATAGCAATTAGAATCAACAAGTTGGCAAACTAAAATCAACAATACGCCACCTAAATCAACGAGATTATAACGGCTAATGCACGACATTGCAATTCAAAATGTTATGCGTTAGCCGTTTTAAGTTTAAGATAAATCAGAAAGAAAACTCATAATGCCCGCTGCCAACGGCTTTTCTTTCACCGTTGGGCAACACGACAATGGCATCAGACCCTACGGGAATGTCAACGGCAAGCGATGTGCGGGTGCAGTTGACGCTTATTTTTCCATAAAGCGATTCTGTTGAAACTTTCACATATTTCAGGTCACCTACAAGCACAGGCAGTATCAACAGATGACGCAGACCATAAGTTCCGGGCTGATTGTTTATTCCTCCGAGCGTCTTAAACAGCCACTCGTCAATTTGTCCCATCATGAAATGATTCCACGAAGAGCCTTGGCGCGGATCCCATTGTTCGGTAAGTGTGGTTGCCCCATGGCGCAGCTGGAAGCCATATCCGGGCGTTTCATAATGGTTGAGCATTGTGTAAAGCAACTCGTTCTGCCCGTTTTGCGCCAGCGTCTGAAACAGGTAGCGGTTGCCTACATCACCGGTTGTAAGGCGGTTACCGTGAGCTTTTATGTCGCCAATAAGACTGTTGAGCACGCCCTGACTGTTGGTTCCGGCAAGTCCGAGATACAACGGCAGTGCATTAGATGCCTGACTGCCTGTGCCATAAGTACACGAATCTGCCTTGAAAAATTTGCGGTTAAAGGCCTCAACTACCCTGTCAAGCAGTGCCGAATACTTCTCTTCATCAGCCTTATTGCCCGTCATGCGTGCCGCATGCGTTATCAGTTTGAGGTCAAAGATATAGTGAGACGTGGCAACAAGCGGCACGGGAGTGTTCTTAGAGAATCCGGCGCGCCACGGGCCATAGTCGTACCAGTCGCCAAGTCCGTGACTTACAATGCCGCTGTCTGAACGCGACGTAAGGTAATCCACGTAGCGTCGCATCGCCTTATAATTATTGATGATAAGCGTGCTGTCGCCATATTGCTCATAATACATGAAAGGCAAGATGACGAGAGTACTGCCCCACTCCGGCGAATCATCAAAGAGATTGCCGAACGACACATACTGCGGAGCCGTGGTAGGCACCATTCCGTCGGCCCTCTGCGTGTCTGTTATGTCGCGTATCACCTTCGGAACAAAGCACGTCATGTCATAATTATACAGAAGACTTGGGCCGCACAGATGGTCTTGCTCAAGCCATCCCAGTTTCTCGCGGTGGGGACAGTCGGTAAGAACGGCCTGCATGTTGCTCCTCTCGGCACGTTCTATCAGCCGGTGAGTGTCTGTAAACAGTTGGTTGGAGCACTCGAACGACGACAATTCCGGTACAGAATTATACACGAAACAACTGCTCAGTTTCTTCAATACAGGCAGTCCTTCAGGGTTAGGCTCACCTTCTGGCACCGCTCCTTCAACCTGAATGTAGCGGAATCCGTAATAAGAAAAGCGCGGATGCCATATCTCTGTGCCCTCGCCGCTCAACGTGTATTCATAATAATGTTGCCGCCCCGTCTGCCGCTGGTCGCACGCACCCTGTGGCGTAAGCCTCTCGCCAACGAGCAAAATTATCTTCTGTCCGCGCTTTCCCTCGACCGTTATCTCGGGAAATCCGGCAAGATTTTGTCCCATGTCAGCCACAAACACCGACGGATCAATGCTGCGCTTGGTTGCCTTTGACGCCGCCTCAAGCGAGTCGGCAGGTATGTGTCTGATGGTCTTCACGCCATAACGCTCCATAATCTTCACCGGCCTGGCTGTCTGGGCAACAAGAGTTCCGCCCGGTCCCTCAACGGCCACGGCATGCTTCCATGTGCTGTCGTCAAATCTGGCCGTGTCGTATCCCTTCTGCACAAGGCGCGCATCATACGACTCACCGCCATAGATGCTGTTGAAAGTTATTTGACTTAAAGAATATTTCCAGTCGGTTGCGCTCTTCACTATTTGCTGCGTACCGTCGCTATAGTTTATCTCCATGCGCATTATCATCTGCGGAGCGCCAAAGCTTGTTTGCAACTTGCTGTAGCGCCCCATGCGCTGCACGTTGAAAAAGCCGTTGCCTAACAGCACGCTGACGGCATTGTTGCCACGGACGAGCATGTCGGTTACGTCGTAAATGTTATAATAAACGGTCTTGCTGTATTCGCTCCATAGCGGCGCAAACTCGCTGTCGCCAACCTTTCTGCCGTTGATTTTCATCTCATAATGCCCCAGTCCGCAAACATACACAACGGCATCTACGATCTTTCTCTCGGCTGTCTGAAACTCTTTTCTCAATATTATGCTCTTCGACGAAAGCGTGTCCACGCCGTTCCATTTAGCCTTAAAGCTGTCTTTCTTGAACACTGCGTTAGACCATCTGCCCTGCGGCAACCCTGCGTCTGCCCTTGTTATCGCCCCTATCCATTGCGCATCTATGCTGCGTGGCGCAACTCTTACATACTGTCTTTCGCTCCACTTTGACGCCTTGCACTTTTCGTTCCACACCATCACCTGCCAATAATATCCGTAACGGTTGTGCTTCAGCGGCTTAAGCTCCACGAGCTGACTCTCTGCCGAAGTTACTTTGCCCGTGTCATACACGGTCTTGCCCGTAACATTCTCTGACACTCTTATGCGGTAGGCCGACTGCCGTTCGCCGTTGCTGTCTGCCGTCATTCTCCATCCCACGCGCATGCTGCCGCAGGTTATCGCCATGCCGTTCTGATAGTTGCACGTCAGCCCGGTAACGGTGAGTTTTGCGCCGGCGGCGCACGAAACAAGAAGAAGGATAATAGTAAGAATATTTCTCATGTCGTCAATATATTATTAAGGTCATGCCGCTGCCTGACAGCCATGACAAGCCTTTTGCCATTTAAGTTAATGACGCTCCAGACTTCACAATGTAACTGCCTGCCGGCGGCTAATCTTCACATTGGTCTTCAAAGCCTTTGCTCCAACAATCGTGCCGTGGCGTTTTTAGATATATTTATAAAGGCAGCCGAAGAAGTGCCGTATTCCTTAAAAAACTGAAACGCCGTTACAAAAATACGCCAATAAATGAAGAAATGAAAATGTTTTCCGTATATTTGTAATACGATAAGCGCCACGGCTGCAAGCCACAGGCTATAATGGCAGCCGCCACATCAATGTGCGCTTTGTCTTGTTCTACATAACCCTTAAAACTTAGAGCTATGAAATATAAGATGCTCGTTCTTGACGTTGACGGAACGCTGTTAAACGACAATAAGGAGATAAGCAAGCGCACGCTGGCAACACTGCGCAAGGTTCAACAGATGGGTGTACGCATAATGCTGGCTTCGGGCCGTCCTACCTACGGACTGCTGGCATTGGGCAAGGAACTTGAGCTTGACACCTACAACGGATACGTCATGTCGTATAACGGCGGACGGGTGATAAGGGCCGCCGACGGCGCCACTATCTTTGAGCGGCGCATCAATCCCGAACTTATTCCTTATCTCGAAAAGAAAGCCAACAAGAACGGCTTTGGCATTATGACGTACAACGAAGACTGCATAGTGACCAACATGCCCGACAATCCGCACATCAAGGCCGAAGCCAAACTCAACGGCATGAGGATTGTCTATGAAGAACATTTTTCAATAGCCATCGACTTTATTCCGTGCAAATGTATGCTTGTGAGCGACGACGAAGAGGCTCTCGTAGGACTGGAGAACCACTGGAAGCGACGTCTCGACGGAGTGCTCGACGTGTTCCGCTCTGAACCGTTCTTCCTCGAGGTTGTTGGCTGCCGCGTAAACAAGGCTAACACACTTGCCGCCGTTATGGAAATGGAGGGGATAAAGACCGACGAGATTGTGGTCTTCGGCGACGGAGTGGCTGATGTAACCATGCTGCAGCTGGCAAGTCTGGGCATAGCCATGGGCAACGCGCCCGGTTCTGTCAAGAGGTGTGCCGACTATATCACGCTCTCTAACAACGAAGACGGCGTGGCAGTAGCCGTTGAAAAAGCATTCCTGTCTGAAGTAAGGCCGAGCGAGATACCGCTCGACAAGCTCAACGAGCAGTCTAAGTCAACACTGATGGGCAATCTCGGCATACAATACACCTACGCCTCGCGCGACAGAGTGGAGGCAACCATGCCCGTTGACCACCGCAACCGCCAGCCTTTCGGCATTCTTCATGGCGGCGCAACGCTGGCTCTCGCCGAGACGGTGGCAGGATTCGGCTCTATGATAATATGCAATCCAGACGAATATGTTGTAGGCATGCAGGTAAGCGGCAACCACATATCGTCGGCTCACGAGGGCGACACGGTGCGCGCCGTGGGCACTATTGTGCATAAAGGGCGCTCGTCGCACGTGTGGAATGTCGACGTGTTCACGTCTACCGGCAAGCTGGTGTCGTCTGTCAGGGTAGTCAACAGCGTGATGAAGCGCAAGTGACATACGTCAGCATATACTGAAACAAGGTACGGCGTCAAGGCTGTGCAGCCACTGAATGCCAGCACAGCCTGACACAGCATACTGACCGACGAAACATACATATCTGTAAGATATACGGATAAAGCCACCGGCCGGCAATCGGCTATAAATTATTACATATCACTTCAGATTTGATGTTTTTGCCCGGACAACTTAAAATATATCCCTGTTTATTCGTTTATTTGTTACAAATTTCATATATTTGTTTTTCGAAAACTTTAAATTGATACGATCATGAACAAGAACCTTGTATTTAATCTGCACATCCCGACAAAATTGCTGTTCGGATGCGGCGAACTCAAGAAACTGGCAACCGAGACAATGCCGGGCAAAAAAGCGTTGATTGTTATCTCCGGCGGAACTTCCATGAAGAAGTATGGCTATTTAGATAAAGTGGTTGGCTATCTTAAAGAGAACAATATCGAGAGTGTAGTTTTCGACAAAATCCTGCCTAACCCAATCAAGCAGCATGTCATGGAGGCTGCCGCGATATGCCGCGACGAGAAGTGCGACTTCGTGATAGGCCTTGGAGGCGGAAGCTCTATCGACTCTGCCAAGAGTATTGCCGTAATGGCATGCAACGAAGGCGACTACTGGGACTATGTTGCAGGCGGAACTGGCAAGAACAAACCCGTGGAGAAGGCTCTGCCGATAATCGCCATACCTACTACGGCAGGCACTGGCACCGAAATGGATCCGTGGACTGTGATCACTCACGAGACGGCTCACGAGAAGATTGGCTTCGGATGCAAGCTCACGTTCCCTACAATGTCTATTGTCGATCCTGAGCTTATGCTCAGCATTCCGCCCCGTCTCACGGCTTATCAGGGCTTCGACGCGTTCTTCCATGCTGCCGAAGGCTACATTGCCAACTGCGCCACTCCGATAAGCGACCTTTACGCTATCGAGGCCATAAGGCTTATCTACAAGTATCTGCCCGTTGCCGTTGCCGACGGCCACAACCTCAAGGCAAGAACCAAGGTGGCATGGGCAAGCACCCTGGCAGGCATGGTTGAGTCTACCTCAAGCTGCACTTCTGAACACTCTATGGAGCATGCCATGAGCGCATTCTATCCCGAACTGCCTCACGGAGCCGGACTTATCTGTCTGTCGCAGGCTTATTTTGAGACCTTCCGCAACGACAGCATGAAGAGATACATGAAGATGGCAGAAGCCATGACCATGGAACCGAGCAAGCGTCCGTCTGATTTTATCGACGCTCTTGTAAAGATGCAGAAGGCATGTAAGGTGGACGACCTGAAGCTGAGCGACTGGGGACTGAAGAAAGAAGACCTGCCCAAGATGGTTCAGAACGCTAAAGATACTATGGGAGGCCTCTTCCAGCTCGACCCGCGCATGCTGAGCGACGACGAGATTCTGGCTATCTACGAAAAATCTTACCGCTAAAACGGCAATACATCTTATTATCATATACACTGCGGCCAAGGCTGTGCTTAACGTTAAGTCACTGCTTTTGCCGCAGTTTTTTTTGTATCTTCACTCTGTCAGCCTCAACCTAACCAGCCGCAAGCCTGCACACCCGACACGAACAAGCTATAAAAACGCGGCAACAGTTTTGTAAATTTTTCAGAACTTCCGCGAACGTTTAACGCTCTCAGAACTGCCGTTGCCGCTGCAAATCCGTCTTTCTGCCTAAAAAATGCCAAAATCTCGGTTGTTTCATTAAATACCTGACACACAGCCATTTAGCGCATTTTAATGGAAAATCTGCATTTGTTAAAAAATATAACTCGGCCATTTACCACTCAAAAGTCATAGGTTTACTGCACGAAAGTGGGCATTTCATGAGGCAAAAAGCACTGATTTAATTGCCCAAAGGCATCAGAACAGGATGATTTTTGAGGAATAACGTGAACGTATGTTAATATATTAATGCCGAAAGCGCATTATATTTAACATCCGTTACACATTGATTTTCCAGAACGCAAAAACTTTTTGTCCTTACTTTTTACCATCAGCCGATACGCTCAGGCGTAAAAAATCATGACACGAAGAGACGGGCTGAAAGCATGAATGTTCAAAATCCATAATACGATGTGCGGTCTAATCGCCGATCGGGGTTAAAGCACCTTCTCCACTTCTCCCTCAAAGTTGGGTGTAAATATTCCCTTGCCCAGATTGTCACGTATTTCTTCCACGGGCCAGAAGCGGCCGCCGTCCAGCTCGTCGCTGGGAGTAACGGGTCCGTCGTACACCGTCTTATAGGCGAATACCAGCTCGCGCTCGCGCGCCGATTCAAACACATAACGCGTAACCTGTTGTGGGGTAAAGTCGGTAATTCCCAACTCCTCGCGTACCTCGCGGCGCAGGGCATGCTCCACACTCTCGCCCAAATCAACATGGCCGCCCACAGCCGTATCCCACTTGCCCGGCTGTATGTCCTTCCATTCGGGACGCTTTTGCAGATAAAGTTCGCCGCGCGAGTTGAACACGTGCAGATGCACTACGGGATGCAGCAGCTTGCTGCCGTTGTGGCACTCGCCGCGCGTGGCGGCACCGATGATGTTTCCTTCCTCATCAACTATTGGAAACATTTCCTTATTGTTGTCTTGATTCATAACTTTTATTTTATATAACAGAAGAAACAGAGCTTCATTAAGTATTATTCTTTCACATACCCATGTTGATACTCCGTTCCTCCGTGATTGATATATTACGGCATAAGCAGCTACGGGTCTACGTGGCTCACGTAAACAGTAGTCGTTTGCCTGGCCATAGCCGCAGCGTATGAGCCTGGCATCGGGCACGCCGGGCGATAAATGCAGGCGGAGCCCGCGGCAACATCCCTTTATCTCACATCAGACAGCCTGCCGTGTCGCCTTGACGCCATCCTGCCTGTCGCTGTTCATTTAAGGCGTAATGTGCAGCCCGCCGCACCATGCCCGGCTACAAAGGTAATGCTTTTTAATGTAAAAGCACATTCTGTTTAACATCCGTTGCATATTGATTTTCAATAGCGCAATACTTCTTGTCCTTACTCTTTACCACAAACCGGTGTGCTCAGGCATAAAAAATCATGACACATAAATACGGCAAATGTGTGCCCGGTTACAACAAAACATAAATAATGAAAAAACTGCTGAAAACGTCATTGCATCATCAAGGTTTTTTACTAAATTTGGCGCTGAAACTTTAAAATCTTAAGTAAACTATGGAATTACCATTTGCAGAATCTTGGAAAATAAAGATGGTGGAGCCTATACGCAAAAGCACACGCGAAGAACGCGAGCAGTGGATTAAGGAGGCTCACTATAACGTGTTTCAACTGAAAGCCAATCAGGTGTATATCGACCTGCTCACCGACTCGGGCACGGGCGCCATGAGCGACCGCCAGTGGGCCGGAATAATGACGGGCGACGAGAGCTACGCCGGAGCCGACTCTTTCTTCAGGCTGAAAGACACCATACAGAGGCTCACGGGCTTTGAGTATGTAATACCTACTCATCAGGGACGCGCCGCCGAGAACGTTCTCTTCTCTTATCTCGTTCACGAAGGCGACATCGTGCCGGGCAACTCTCACTTCGACACCACAAAAGGACACATCGAGGGGCGCAAGGCCATCGCGCTCGACTGCACCGTTGACGAGGCTAAGGACACTCAGCTCGAGGTGCCGTTCAAGGGCAACGTCGACCCCGTGAAACTTGAAAACGCGCTCAAGGAGCACGCCGACCGCATACCGTTCATCATCGTAACCATAACCAACAACACGGCGGGAGGACAGCCCGTGTCGATGGAGAACCTGAGACAGGTGCGCGCCGTTGCCGACAAATACGGCAAGCCCGTGGTGTTCGACTCTGCACGATTTGCCGAGAATGCCTACTTCATCAAGACACGCGAAAAGGGATATGCCGACAAGACCATAAAGGAGATTACACGCGAGATGTTCGCTCTTGCCGACGGCATGACCATGAGCGCAAAGAAGGACGGACTGGTAAACATGGGCGGATTTATAGCAACCCACAGACAAGACTGGTACGACGGAGCCAAGGGCTACTGCGTTCAGTTTGAGGGCTACCTCACCTACGGAGGCATGAACGGACGCGACATGAACGCGCTGGCTATTGGACTCGACGAGAACACCGAGTTTGACAATCTCGACACACGCATCCGTCAGGTGCAGCTGCTCGCGCGACTGCTCGACGAATACGGCATTCCTTACCAGCGCCCCGCCGGCGGACATGCCATCTTCATCGACGCGCCCAAGGTGTTAACTCATGTGCCCAAAGAGGAGTTTCCCGCACAGACGCTCACCATTGAGCTTTATCTCGAGGCAGGCATACGCGGATGCGAGATAGGTTATCTGCTTGCCGACCGCGACCCCGTTACACGCGAAAACCGCTTTACAGGCCTCGACCTGCTGCGCCTTGCCATTCCGCGACGCGTCTACACCGACAACCATATAGCAGTGATAGCTGCCGCACTGAAGAATGTCTACGACCGCAGGGCTGAGATTACACGCGGCGTAAGAATAGCGTGGGAAGCACCGCTCATGCGCCACTTCACCGTACAGCTCGAACGGCTGTAACTCTCTGTGCATAGCTGCCCTGCCGCCCACCCTGCTCCACCTTTAGGCGTCACGGTGGCGGGCATGTCATAATTGCAGTGTTGCCATGAACATCACTAATCATGGTTCTCTAAGAACGAAACCGGCTGACAGCCCATTGTCCGCGCCGCGGCTCTGACACTGTCATTCGGTTTCGTTTTCGTGTCTGCCTCATCAGTCGTCTCCGTTCCCTTTGCCTGCGTCACATTCAGTCCTCGCGCCAGTCTCCTTCCCCGTTTCTCGTCCTCACCCGTCTGCCGCCATTGTCTTTTTTAAATAAATTATACGGCAACAGACACATAAATCGAAAAAAATATATTACCTTTGCACATGCTTGCATCGCATCCCCATGCGTCATTCGGGCATGAGCCGTGCATTAAGTCAAGCCTCAATGGTCCCGTAGCTTAGCTGAATAGAGCGTCAGATTCCGGTTCTGAAGGTCTTGGGTTTGAATCCCAACGGGATCACACAGAAAAACAAGCGGATTTCCTTTAGTAAAAAAAGGATTTCCGCTTATTTTTTTAATCAGACATTTGACTTTAACTCCTCCTATGTCATAGGAAACAACAAGGCTAATGTCCTGTCGGATATGTTATCCGACAGCATTAAATATTAGGATCTGTGATCCGCAATTCCGAAATTCTTACCTAATAATCTAAAATAGGAAGTAAGCGGATTGAAATTAGCTACGCTGACCGTTGGTTCCTTATACTCTATTCCGGCAGATTTTTCGCTGCGCTCAACAACTCGTGCAAATCTGCCGGCACATTAGTCTTGTTGGTACAAGTTAAGTGAAAAATGAAAAGTGAAAAGTGAAAAATCCAAATGCAAGTAAGTAGATAATACCAACAAGACATTTGACTTTAACTCCTTTAACTACCCAAAAAGTCATTTGTCTTTTTTCGCTATGCTCAAGGAACTTCTCCTTAACTTCATAACTCCTTAACTCCTCAAATAGGACTCCATAACTCCTTAACTCCTCAAAAAAAAACACTATCTTTGCATCCAGATTACATTATTTAAGGCATGAAGAGAATCATAACCAACATAACGGGCGGCCTGTTATTGGCCTTATGTATAGTGCCAACACTATTATCTGTTGTATCTTGCGGACAGCAGGCGGCAGACAGAGATATTGCTGTGGCAGACAGTCTGAGCGAGGCGGCACCGCAAAGGGCGATGACGCTTATTGACAGTCTGGAGGGAGAAAGCGCCATGAGCAAAAGCCGGCACATGAAGCTGTTGCTGCTAAAGGCTAAAGTAAGAAACAAGCTCGCAATGCCCATGAGCACCGATTCGTTGAAATACATTGCCGACTATTTTGACAAGCACGGAGATTCTAACGAACGTATGCTCGCATACTATATCCTTGGATTTGCATATCAAAGGAGTCAGGATGCCCCAATGGCATTGCAGTATTTTCATGAAGCGGCAGCAAAGGCAGACACCACTGACAGCAGCTGCGACTTCCTTACACTGCACAGAATACACGTATGGTCGGCAGAGATTTTCAGAAGCCAGTTTGCCTTCAGCGATGCTTTCCACGAAAATAGCCTGGCGTTTAAATACGCTATGAAGGCAAAAGACACTTTAAATGCTATTATTACATACGAGCAGAAAGCAAATATATATAAACTTAAAGGCAACATAGACTCTGTCATAAGCATACGCGAAAAGCTGTATGGACTTTACTCCAAATACGGATATAAAAGAGAAACAGCCTACTCTTTAGGGCCACTTATTGACATTTACGCAAAAAGAGGAAACATATCAAAAGCCAAGCATGCCT
>ERZ779913.69-NODE-69-length-54581-cov-3.44181_pt1 | contig 54581 bp, 36 predicted proteins | sample MGYA00511547_ERZ779913 | MGnify/ENA primary metagenome ERZ779913 (study PRJEB29588, sample SAMEA2149539) | human gut metagenome | biome: human gut; feature: human-associated habitat; material: faeces | place: Denmark | collected 2008/2010 ...
GACTGCTGCTATCCGTAAAGTATTCGCTGAAAAACCGGCTGAATTCGACCCGCGTAAATACCTGGGCCCGGCTCGTGATAACATGGAAAAACTTTACAAGCACAAAATCATCAACGTATTGGGTTCTGACAACAAGTTGGCTCAGTGCTAATCGTGTTTGATACTTATCACACCTGATAAAATGAATAAAGGCTGCTTTCCTTTCGGGAGGCAGCCTTTTTTATTTGTTTGCGTTCTTTTTTACCAGAACTTGTTCTGCGAGGGATTGTATTCAAATCCCACCGCTTTCAGACGGTTCACGATATCTTCCTTGCTCACATTCAGGTCGGCACAGAGTGCGTCGAGCGAAGGATAATAGTCTCTCAATTTCATGTTGATGAAGCTGAACAGCATCATCGGGTCTTTGGGTAATTCCATATTCTGAATTTGTTTTTACGGATTCTTCTTTTTTCGGGGTGCAAAGTTACGGCTTTTATTGTTTCCTTGTACTTATCCGGTTGATAATTTATTTGTTATCTTTGCAAAGCTATGTCAACCAAACGAGTGATAGAAGATAGAGATTTCCGCCGTATTGTGATTGCCACCCGCCGCGGGGCAAGAAATATCACGATGCGTGTGAAGCCCGACGGCTTGTATCTCACGGTGCCGCCCTACAGCAAGGCCGATAAGGTGCTGTCTACGCTGGAACAGTTCCGGGCTGACTTGCTGGAGCGTTTCCGCCAGGTGGCCCAGCAGACCTTGGACTTTAATTTCCGGATAGAGGCCGATTGTTTCCGCCTGTCGTTGGAACCCAGCCAGCTGAAATGTTTTACCGTGCGGTTACGGCCCTCGGGCGAAGTGACCGTGTTTTGTCCGGCGAACACCGATTTCTCGGACGAGGCCGTGCAGAAGCTGGTGCGGGCAGCCATTGTGCGGGCCCTGAAGAAAGTGGCCTCGGAATTTTTACCTCCTTTGCTGAAAGTATGGGCTGAACGTTTCGGCCTGACTTATCGGAAGGTGCGGATTACAGGTGCCCGTTCGCGGTGGGGCAGTTGCACGTCGGCCCGCACCATCAGTCTTTCCTGCTATCTGATGCTGGTACCCTCGCACCTGATTGATTATGTTATATTGCATGAGCTGGCTCACACGCGGGAAATGAATCACGGCCCTCGTTTTTGGGAATTGCTGAACGATATGACAGCAGGACAGGCCTTGCGCCTGCGTGCGGAACTCCGTCGGTTTCATCCTTCTTTCTGAGACATTTAAAAAGAAGGGATATTGTGTTTTTTATACACTTTTTTGATGTAAATTTGCATCGGAAAAGGTTAGGTAAAAAAGATTGTTTGAATGAAAAAGAGTTTGTTGGCGTTGGCTTCCGGTACGTTAGGGCTGGGCATCGCTGAATTTGTCATGATGGGAATTCTTCCTCGAGTGGCGCATGATTTGAATATTAGTATACCAGAGGCCGGACATTGCATTTCGGCCTATGCCATCGGAGTGTGTGTAGGGGCTCCGCTGACGGTGCTGATAGCCCGTACGCGCCCGTTGAAGCAGATTCTGTTGGGACTGGCAGCCATTTATATTTTCGGTAACCTGTGTGCGGCCCTTTCGCCGAACTACTGGATGCTGTTGCTGATGCGGTTTGTGTCCGGTCTTCCTCATGGAGCTTTTTTTGGAGTGGGTTCCATCGTGGCCGAGAAAGTGGCCGATAAAGGCAAGACTTCACAGGCCGTGGCACTGATGATTGCAGGTATGACCATTGCCAACTTGTTTGGTGTACCTTTGGGTACGTTGCTGAGTACGCTGTTTTCCTGGAGGGTCCCCTTCCTGTTCAATACATGCTGGGGACTACTGGTGTTCTTTTTGGTGTGGAAATGGATTCCTTCGCTGCCGGCCTTGCCCGATACAGGACTGAAGGGACAGTTCCGTTTCCTGCGTAACCTGGCTCCGTGGCTTATTATCCTGACCACGATGTTTGGTAACGGCGGGGTGTTCTGCTGGTTCAGTTATGTCACTCCGCAGATGTTGCACGAAGCCGGATTCCGGCCGGAAAGCATGACGTGGATCATGATGTTGGCCGGGCTGGGTATGACGATTGGCAACTTGATTGGCGGGCGTTGCGGCGATTTGTACGGACTGGCACCTGTGGTACGGTTCACGCAAGTGTTCATGATGCTGGCTTTGCTGGGTACTTTCCTGTTTGCCGGGATACCGTGGCTGTCCGTTTTGCTGATGTTTGTCTGTGCGGCTGCTTTGTTTGCCGTGTCACCTCCTCAGCAGTTGTTGCTGTTGCAGAATTCGCGTGGAAGTGAGATGATGGGAGCTGCCTGCGTGCAGATTGCCTTCAATCTGGGCAATGCCGTAGGAGCCTACGCCGGAGGACTTCCGATTGATGCCGGACTGGGTTACCGTTATCCGGCACTCGTGGGAGTTTTCGTGGTGGCTTTGGGATGGATATGTGTCTCCTGGTATGTCCAAAGGGAACGCAGGTCCGTCTCCGTGAAATGCAAGAACTGATACGTTTGTATCATAAACAATATACTATGAGACTACTTTTGTTGGCTTTGATAATTTGTTTGGGAGGATATTCTTTCCGTTTGAAGGCGAAAGATACATTCTTCTCGAAATATAACTTTTATCACCTGACGGAGGAAACGGGGTTGCCCAACAACTCGGTGACTTCCGTGATAAAAGATTCGTATGGTTACATCTGGATTGCCACTCAGGACGGATTGGCTCGTTACGATGGATATCGTTTCTTGAACTATGATGTGGAAGAGCCTTATTACCGCCTGAAGGGAAATTATGTGTATGCTTTGTCTGAAGACCGTTACAAAAGGCTTTGGGTAGGCTCGGATGCCGGTCTGGATTTGATTGACCTGCCGACGGGAAAAGTGCTCTCGCTGGACCGGTTGAATGGGAACAAGTTGCCGGAGCTGGCTTCTTTATCAACTTCTTTTGTGCATGCCGTTCTGCAGGCTTCCGACGGGGATGTTTGGATTGTGACCGACAAACTGTTATGGTGCCTGGAGTTGGATGCTTCCGGAGAGATTGCCGCCTGCTATCGTATGCAGAAAGAGGGGGAGAATGCCCTTACGGCAATTGCGGAACTGAAGGGGGGAGTATGTGCCAGTATCGGTAATCAAGTATATTGGATGGTAAAAAATAAAGACCATACGATTAGTAAACGACTGGTATCAAAATCCATCGTGCCTTTCAGTGCTGACTGGCGTATTTCCTGTCTGTTGGAAGACAAGGGATGTGTATGGATAGGAAGTAACCGCGGACTTTTCCGGTATTACCGGGATACAAGGACTTTAACACGCTATCGTTATTCATCGCACCGGGAAGGGATGCTCAGTCAGGCGTATATTACAGATATGAAACTGACTTCCGATGGGCGTCTGATTGTTTCCACACTTAACGGGCTGAATGTCTATAACCCGGCTTCCGATTCTTTTTCTTTTATCCGTCGGCAGGAGGCTCTGAAAGAGAGTGGCTTGAACTCCAATACCATTGTATGTCTGTTTACCGATGGGGAGGATATCTGGGCCGGTACGCAGGATGGAGGTGTGAATTTACTGTATCGTCCGCGTCGGCTGGAAGTATCCAGATTAGGTGATATCCCTTGGCAGCTTGCCGAAGGACGTGCGCCTCAAATTAGTGCAATCACAGAAGATAAGACGGGAAATTTATGGGTGGGCACGATAGAAGGCGGACTCTACCAGTTGAATCCGGTCACGGAGGCGGTGCAGCATTATTCGTTTGTGCCGCAGAACCGGTCGTCTATCCTTTCGAACAATGTGAACGGATTGCTGATAGATAGCGACAATCATTTGTGGGCTTACACTTGGGGAGCCGGTATCAGTGAACTGGATTTGAACCGTCCGCAAGCTGCGTTCCGGCAGCATTCCAATGGAGAGGTGCCGGGATTGGAAGATGAATTTATCATGAGCGCCGCAGAAGACTCTATTAACCGAGGGCTTTGGTTTGGCACCACGCACGGACTCGTGTTTTATGATAAGAAGCAGGACTTGTTCCGTAGTGTCGGATTCGGTTCGGATGTGAACGAGTTTGAGTCGGTCGGTTCGTTGTGTGTCGACCGGAAAGGACGCTTGTGGGTCGGCACCTCCGAAGGCTTGTATATTGTCGATTTGTTTTCTTTTGCCCGGTCACGTCGGCATTTCACTTATACCCATCTGCGTTACAAACTTGATGATGCGAAATCTACCCAGGTGGAGCGAATCAACGTGGTTTTTCAGGACAGTCAGGGAAATATCTGGTTGGGAGGAAAGGCTACGGGACTTTATCGTTTGCTTTCGGATGAAGGGGGCGTTTTCTGTTCAAGCATTATGGTCCCAAGGAGGGGTTTTATGAGAACACAGTCTATGGACTGGCTGAAGATGGCGAAGGGAATTTATGGCTTGCCACCGAAAATGGATTGTGTCGTTTGAAAATGGAGGAGAATACTTTTATTCCATACGAAAAAACAGATGGTATTCTGGATAAGGAATATAATATGCACACGCTGTATTTTTCATCGCGCTACAATCGGTTGTATTGTGGAAAAAACCATGGGGTGTGTGAAATCCTGTTGAAAAAGATACCTGAATCGGCAGGAGCACGTGAGGTTGTCATTTCGTCTTGTCGGGTGAATGGTGGATTGTGGATGTATGGGAATGGAAAGAACTTGTCTGGGTTGGAAGAAGGTGACAAACTGGAACTGGCTTTGACCACTCATGAATATGGTTATAGCGAGTCTATCCGTATCCGTTACCGGTTGGTCGGAAATGGAGAGGAATGGATAGAGCTTCCATCCGAGAATCCGGTGATTACGTTGTCTTCACTTCCGTCAAGAAACTGCCGGTTGGAAATACAGACCACCAATCAGGAGGGAGAATGGCAGAAAGAGGTGTGGCGGTTAGACTTGAAGGTACGCCCATATTATTACAAATCCTGGTGGTTCTGGTCATTGATTATTTTGGTGACAGGTTCTCTTTACGTTCTTTTTTATCGTTATAAGGTACGTCGGCTGAAACACCGGCAGGCAGTGCTGGAACAGTTAGTGGCCCAGCGTACCCATGAACTGGAGGTGCAAAATCACAGCCTGGAGGTTATGGCGCATCATGTGGAAGAAATGGCCGAAGAGAAGATACGTTTCTTTACGCATATCACCCATGAATTCCGTACGCCTGTCACGCTTATTCACGGACCTATTGAACAGGCTTTGGCACTGACTTCCGATGAAGAAGTAAAAGAACAGCTTCATATTGCCGAACGCAATGTGCAGGATTTGCTGTCTTTGGTAAATGAATTGATGGATTTCCGGAAACTCGATACGGAAAAGGTGAAACTGAATATTCATCCGTTCAATCTGGTGGGCATGATAGAGGATTTGCTGTTGCCGTTCAATTCCTTTGTGAAAGACCGGCATATTACGTTGCAGACATATTATCACCTGCAGGGACTTTCTGTCAGTGCTGACCCTAAATATCTGCATCGGGTGTTGACAAATCTGCTGGCCAATGCCGTGAAATTTACGCCCGATGGGGGTACGATTCGTCTGTATGCGGCCCGGCTGGTAGATGAGGAGGGAAAGGTACAGCTTTATCTCTCTGTCTCGGATACGGGATGTGGTATTCCGGAAGACGATCTGCAGCAGATTTTCGACAGTTTCTATCAGTCGCAGAATACCGTGGCTTACCCTGTTTTCGGGCAAAGCGGAACGGGTATCGGCTTGAATGTCTGCAAACGGATTATTGCCTTGCACGGGGGAGTGATTTATGCTCGGAATAATCGGGCCGGAGGGACTTCTTTCCGTATTCAGTTGCCGATGAAAGATTTACCGGCAGAGGAGGAACGAACGGTTGTGGAAACGGCTTCTTCGGAAAGTGAAGCCCAAAAGTCGAAGAGTGAACCGGTATCACCGGCCTGGGCTACCATACTGGTGGTAGACGATAACAGTGATATGCGCCGGTATATTCATTCATTGTTGAAGAAGGAATATAATCTGTTGGAGGCTGAAAACGGTGTGAAGGCTCTGGAGGTTCTCAAGAAACATACGGTTGACTTGATTATCAGCGACCTGCTGATGCCGGAAATGGATGGGCTGGAATTGTCGAAACGAGTGAAGGAGAACTTGGAAACCAGCCACATTCCTTTCCTGATTCTGACAGCAGTTCGTTCGGAAGAAAATGAAAAGATTTGTTATTCAGTGGGGGTTGATGAATATTTGTGCAAACCTTTCGATGCGGAAGTGTTCAAATATCGCATCCGTAACATTTTAGCATTGCGTCGTGGCTATCAGGAGAGACTTTCCAAACCGGTTGCACTTGCGGACGTGAGTGAACTGGGATTGGTTGAAGAATCGCGGGACAAGACCTTTATGGATAAGGCCATCGAACTGATGAAGCAGCATTATGCGGATTCTGAATACGGGCTGGATGCATTCATTCGGGATATGGGTTACAGCAAGACCTTAGTGAACCAGAAGATGCAGAATCTGGCTGGAATGCCGATCGGGCAATTTATGAAAAATTTCCGTTTGGATATGGGATATCAGCTGTTGGAACAGAGAAAAGGTGAGGCCAATGTGTCGGAAGTGGCTTATGCGGTGGGTTTTAATGATCCTAAATACTTTACGAAATGTTTCAAACAGCGTTTCGGCTGTTTGCCAAGTTCAGTAGGACGTTCCTGAAATGAAAGAAGAAGCCGGAATGCAGGGAGCTGCACTCCGGCCCAAAAAAGAAATTTAGAAATGTACCGTTTCACAACGGGTTTTTTATGAGCACTAAGCTAGCATCATTTTTGTATGATTTTGGATGCATTTTCCAAATGCACATCTTCTGCGGCGTAGTCCGGTCGGGTATCTCCCCAGTTCACCATGCAGTCTTTCAGTTGGATGTCTGAGGCTGTGTGGATGAAGAATCCGTAAGTCTTGCCTTTCAGGAAACCTTCTCCGTCGCACGGACGTTTGTCGTAAATACCTCCTTCAAAGGTCGTCCGTTTGTGCAAGTTCACTTCTACCTGGTCAAAGTAAATCCGGTTGATTTTGTCGGGGGTATCGCCGCCGACGAAGACTCCGTTTTCACTTGTGCACTTGATGTTATGGAAATAAATACGGCTTACTTCTCCACAGGCACCTTTCACGGCTCCTTTCGGGAAGCGCCAGCCTGCATCTTTGTGGTTACCCACGGCACGCGGATAGGAAGTGACATAGATTGGTTCGGCTTTGCCCCACCATACATTTGAGAAGAAGCGGCAGTCGACAATCATGTTCGAGAAAATCACATTGGTTACCGTACCTTCGTCACGGTTCTGGATACCGATGCCTCGGTTGCTGTCTTTGATGATGCAGTTCGTAAACAATACGTTGTTGATTTTGTCCATGTTCTCCGAGCCGATTTTCACGGCGCAAGAACGGGAGGTCATGGTACAGTTGGTTACCACTACGTCTTCGCAGCTTCCATACTCTTCAAATTCTCTTCGGTTTTTCAGACAGATGCAGTCATCTCCCGATTCAATGAAACAGTTGGAAATGCGCACATCTTTGGAGTGGTCCACATCGATACCGTCACCGTTCCGGATCTTGAGGTTGTTGAGGATGCTGATACCGTCAATCATGACGTTGCGGCAGCCAATCAGATGCACTGTCCAGTAGGCACTGTTGCAGATGTTCACATCGCGTATCACCAGCTTTTCGATATTGGTCAGCGTAAGCACGTGCGGACGTGGGTCAAAGTCGGTTACCGGTTTCAGTTCGTAGGAATCTTCCAGTTCTTTGCCCATGAAAGCCACTCCGTTACCGTCGATACTTCCGGTACCGGTGATGGATACGTTTTTCAGGTCTTTTCCGCTGATCCACATCATACCTTCTCCCCGGTTGGCACCAAAGGCACTTTCGGTATAGATACTTTCGTCCGGATTGGCCAGCAATCGGGAATTAGGAGCTAATTGTAGTTCTACGAATGATGCCAGTTTAAACGGTCCGCAAAGGAAGGTATGACCTGCCGGGACAAGTACTGTACCTCCTCCTGCTTCAGAGCAGGCATTGATGGCTTTCTGGATTGCAGCTGCATCATCTGTTTTTCCGTCGCCTGTGGCTCCGTAGTCCATGATGTTGTAAATCCCTGTTTGGGACGAATGGCATGCTCCAAGAAGGAAGATGCTGAGTAATGCAAGTAGGATATTTTTTGTTTTCATAATATAATGGACTTTAAGTTTTTATTCAGAAACTTCAACCAAAGAGGGAGGACAATCTTCTGGGGCATTTCCCCATACTTTGTTAGGAGTATTTCCCATGGTAAACACCATCTTTCCTCCTTCTGTGATATCCTTGTGTGAAATATAGTTTCGCGTATAAGGCTTTCCGTTCAAGGTTACTTTCTGTATATAGATGTTTTCCTTGGAAGCATTTTCTGTCTGCAAGGTAAAGGCTTTTCCGTTTTCCAGGTGTAGTGTGGCTTTTGTGAACGACGGGCTGGCCAGTACATAATAAGGTGAGCCTGGACAAACCGGATAGAATCCCAAGGATGCAAAGATATACCAGGCCGACATCTGTCCGGCATCGTCATTGCCCGACAAACCTCCAGGTGCGTTCAAGTATTCCGTATCCATGATGTGGCGTACAGCCTGCTGTGTTTTCCACGGTTCACCGGCGTAGTTGAACATGAAAGCTACCTGATGGCAGGGTTCATTGCCGTGCCAGTATCTTTGTTCGCTGAACATGGAGTCCAGTTTCTCCACATAGTGCTGACGTCCGCCCATGCATTCCATCAGTCCGTATGGGTCTTGCGGCACATACCAGGTGTAATGGCAGGGTGCCCCTTCGGTGATGAATTTGGTAAACTGGAAGGCATTCGCTTCTTTCAGGAAGGTGCCGTCGGCGTGTCGTCCCTGTGCATATCCTGTAGCGGGGTCGATGACGTTACGGTAGTTCTGCGCACGAGTTGCCAGCAGTTTGTAGTCGTCAGTCTTTTGGAGTAACTTGGCCACTTGAGAAAGCACGAAGTCATCGTAGGCATATTCCAAGGTACGTGACACCTGCTCTTTGGTGTGGAAAGCATCGGGCACACTGTCCTCCAATGGGATGTAGCCATATTTCAGGTACGATTGTAAAGCCCGGCGTCCCATGCCGTTCCGGTAATCTTCTTCTTTGGCGGGTGATTCGAACGCATTCTGCCGCATGGCCTTGTAGGCCGTCTCGATGTCAAAGTTGCGGATACCTTTCACGTAGGCATCTCCCAATGCGGCAATGCAGTGGTCGCCCACCATGGCAGCCGTATAGCTGTTCCAGCACGGGAAGATAGGCAGCCAGCCTCCCTGTTCATATTTATGTACAAGCGACTGCATCATGTTTCCTCCTCGGGTAGGGTATAATAAGTTGATGAGCGGATGCAGGGCCCGATAGGTATCCCACATACTGAAGTCATCATAGTAAGTTTCGTTCTGTGCCAGCTGTAGAATGGAATCTTGCTGTGCAAAAGCCGGGTATCTGCCGTCTACGTCATTGAACGTGCGGGGCAGGAAAGAGGCCCGGTAGAAAGCTCCGTAGAATTTTTCTTTGGCTTCCTGATCTGGAGTTTCCACTTCGATGGCCGAGAGATGCTTTTCCCAGATAGCGGTAAGCTCCTTTCGGGTCTGGTCGAAGTTCCAATGTGGAATTTCCTGTTGCAGGTTACGTTCAGCTCCTGTTCTATCGGTGAAGGAAGAAGCCGCTTTGACCAATATTTGTTCGTGGCTTTCCACGTGAAAGCCTATATAGATTCCGATGTTTTTTTCATGACCAATTTTTGTCTGTCCAGGGAACAGGCTATCTGCATGGAAAGTCCCGAAGTCACAGGGATCTTTCTGGTAGTCTATGATAAAGTGTCCACTGTATCCGGCTGGTTCTCCCCAGCCCTGATAAATACGGTGAACGGGGTTGTAGCCATAGATACGTTTCTGTAAGGTATCAATTTCAATGTATCCTTCTCCTTCGTCGCTGTTGGGATTGACGATGAGATAAGCTTTTCCCGCCTTCTCGTAGGAAAAACGGAAAATGGCCGACCGCGAACGACCTGTCATTTCAGCCTGAAGATGTTCATCAGGCAAAGTCACAGAATAATAAGAAGGGGTAGCAGTTTCCTGCTCGTGTGAGAATCGGGTGGCTCTTTTTTCCGGCAGGCATCGTAATGAATCGAAGGAAGCCGTCAGTGTCATGGAGCCATAGTCTTGTGTACATCCTCCCACAATCCAGTGGGAATTGCGAAATCCTTGGAATAAGGAATCACGATAATAATACGGTGCGATGCATTTCAGTTCGGTGTCTTGTGTCTGTGGTGTCCAGAAATTCATACCGTTTGGTTCCAATACGGCAGGTAAGGTTTGTCCGTATTCTTCGGTATGCTTGCCAAACATCCCTGCAGTGTGGGTTGTACTGGCTGCAGTGCCCACTCTTGTGTCAATGTATGATAATAAGTTTTCGTGGGAATGTTCCCCCGTACACGAAATCATTAATGGAACCATTGTTCCATAAATCAGTGATTTGAGTAATGTAGTGAGATGTGTTTTCATAAATCTTAAATCTACGTGATTGCTATGTGTATTTCCCACAAAAATAAGAAACGGTCATTATTATGCTTCGCAGGTTTAAGATTATTCAACTCATAATCTGTAGTTTCTATATATAGAATTAACCTTTGAAAACTTGAGAATAAAATGATTTACAAATATCGGTGAGGGAAGTCCCTCACCGATATTTTATAAAGTGATTAGTTGTGATATTCAGGATAACCCGGATTCTGTTTCCAGTTCGGATTTGTATTCAACATATCTCTATGCAACGGGAAGATACGGCGTGTCTTATCAAAGTTAGCTTCTGAGAAACCTGTCTTATAATGTGGGAAGAATTCATCCTCGAAGTGACCGAAACGGATCATATCATTTCTACGCCAGTTTTCATCGAAGAATTCACGACCACGTTCGTCATACAGTTCATCAAGAAGTTGTTCTTTGGACAATCCTGCTTGAACGTTATCTGCATGAACATAAGCACGTATTTGATTCATTAAGCTTTCTGGAGTATCACCATTTGTTGCAGTTCCTCCACGTAAAATTGCTTCAGCTTTAGTTAACAGAATATCTGCATAACGGAAGATAGGCAAATCATTAGACTGGTCTCTACCATTTCTGTAATCATCATCGATAACGAAGAATTTTACAGAACGATATCCCTGATTGTATCCTTTCAAATTATCTCCTACACCGATTTGAGGGTCACCCGGAGTTTCAAGAGTGATGTCTTTGGTAAGCACAATCTGTTTACCTTCTGTATCCAAAGCCGGTTCCTGGGTCGGTTCGTAAGTTGTCGGGTTGTATACATATACAGGGCCCATCAATACGCTCTTTGCACGGTCGCCTGCTTTACTTGCATCTTCGAACAATTCAGCAAATTCCGGAGTCATAGTGATATATCCACCTGCAGACTGGCTGAGTTGCATTCCATAATAGCTTATCTCCACATCTTTAGCAGCTTTCCAGGTACGGGCACGTCCATATTGTAGACCTTTTTCAGTATAAGTATCATACGGCATTGCATATATAAAGTCCTCTACATTTGCTCCGTTGTCAGGACCAAATTTTTTCTGGTAGGTCATACTGCCGAGGTTGAATTTACCGCTCTTGATAATGTCATCACAAAGAGCGATACAGTCATTAAGTTTTGGATTGCTATAGGCAGAAGCATCGTATTTATCTACAGATTCTGCTGTATAAACCGGCCAGTTGATATAAAGTTTTATCAAAAGAGCTTCAGCCATCCATTTAGTCGGTTTTCCGTATGTGTTGGAACTTACCTCATCTGTGAGTTGAGGAATAATCTCTTTCAACTCTTTTTCAATAAATTCAGCAACTTCCTTACGTGGTGAACGGTCGACATACTCACCATCATTGAGCAATTTATTCAAGATAGGAGCATCTCCCCAGCAATCCATCATAATGAAATGGAAGAAAGCACGCATAGCACGAGCTGGAGCAATTATACTACCTGCTTCATCTCCACCTAAATCACGGATAATTTGATTTGCTTTAGTGCAACCAGAGGTAAGGTTTCCCATCCAGTCAATAGTTGCATCCTCTGCTGTAAAGTTGTGAAAACTCGGATGTGCGTATGCACCACTATCATACCATCCACCTCCGTATGATACGGCTGTATATTCATCACTTGAGAGTGACATCACTTCCATGTATCTACGTCCGAACGTACCGCGCAGCTGATAATACACATCAGCCATTTTGGCTTCCACAGCAATCTCATTATCTGTCGGATATTCGGTATATTGAGATTCTACTGCTACATCTAGATCTGTACAGCCGGTAATGAGAGTTGCGGCTACACAAATAGAAAATAATGATTTTATATTCGCTTTCATAATTCTAGTGTCTATATTGATAAATTAGAAATTGATCTTTAACCCAACCATTGTGGTGCGAGTGTGAGGATATGCGCTCCAACGATAATCAACACCTGGATCGATACCACCCATGTTTACTTCTGGGTCAAGTCCTTTGTAACCAGTAATAGTAAATAGATTATTGCAAGTTACATATAATTGCAGGTTCTGCAACCAGCCATTAAAGTTCTTGAAAGTATAACCGATAGAAAGAGTGCTCAGACGCAGGTAGGAACCACTTTCAATGAAGCGGTCAGATGGCAAACTACCAGAAGTAGTAGGATGTTCAAGGAATTCCTTCAATACATTCTTACCTCCTGACAACATTTCAGGGCTCATATAGTTGGCACGGGTTCCGTTGTAGATATCATTACCGAAAACTCCTGTAAAGAATACTGTAGCGTTCCAGTTCTTATAGTTGAATGTGTTGTTCCATCCAAAGTTCAGCTTCGGCTGTGCACAACCGGTAATTGTACGGTCTTTATAACCTGGAGTAGTGGTTGTTTCTCCTGTACGTTCGCCCGTATTTTCATCTCTTACATAATATGTAGCTTCGTTATTATCGTTGAAGCCTGCAAATTCGTATGTAAAGAATGTTCCAAGAGGCTGGCCTTCGATGATACGTTGTGTATAACCTTCAGAAGATACTCCGGCTACCATTGGGTCACCTTGTGTAAATACACCTACTTCATACTTGTCGTTAGACAATCTGTTTACAGTGTTCTTGTTATGAGAAAGAGTTACAGTAGTATTCCATGTAAAGTCTTTAGTCTGAACAGGAACAGCATTGATAGAAACTTCAATACCTTTATTGGTAATTTCACCCACATTGGCTGCGATATCACCAAATGGATATATATTGGTAGATACCGGATAATTCCAAATCAAATCGTTTGTTTTCTTGTAATAGTATTCGATAGATCCATTCAGACGACCGTTAAAGAGTCCGTAGTCAAGACCTACATTGAACATTCCGGTAGTTTCCCATTTCAAATCCGGGTTTGCATTCTTGGTGGCAGCCAGTGTACGCCACTGTTTACCATTATAATTGAAGAAACCAGATGCACCGTAAGTCTCTACTGCTGTATAAGCGCCGAAGCCCAAAGCGTTACCACTGACACCATATCCCAAACGGAACTTCAAGTTATCGAACAAATTCTGGTTTTTCATAAATTCTTCTTCAGTAATGTTCCATGCAACGCTGACTGAAGGGAAGGTACCCCATTGATTATTCTTACCAAATACAGAAGAACCATCACGGCGAATAGTTGCCTGAATCATATATTTACTGTTGAATGAATAGCTTGCACGACCATAGAAAGATATGTTGCGGATAGTTTCCTTAGTACCACTTTCTACAGCAGGAATACCATCAATTGTACTTGCGTATGTAAGCTGATTCCATTTCAGCATGTCATCGTAGAAATCATGTACAGTCAAACCAAAACCATCGTTAGACATCTTTTCTTCCCAAGAATAACCCACCATCAATGACAGTTTGTGAATGTCATTGAAAGTTGCGTCGTAGTTACCGTAAGTTTCGAAGATGTGTTCGTGGCCGAAGTAAGTATTACGTCTTGCCTGACCGTTGTAAGCACTTACTCCTTCAAGCTGTGTTTTATGAGTGTCGTATGCACTGTAAGTACTCTGATTATTTGTAAATGAGTAGTTGACGTTCCATTTCAGTCCTTCAATAATTTCCAGACTTGCTTTACCTAACAACTGTGTATTCTTATAAATAGTCTCTGATGTATCTTCATAAATCAGTGACAATGGGTTATAATTCTTAGAACCTGTAAGAGCTGTACTCCATGAACCGTCTTCATTTCTAACCGGTAGTCCAGGTGAGAAGTAGTTCATAGCATCCAATACAGATGCACCTTCATTATTCATCGGAACGCCAATGGCTTTACCATATCTGGCATTTACACCGGCTGAAATCTCCAAACGGTCTTTCAGGACTTTTGTAGTGACAAGAGAACGGACATTCAATCGGTCCATGCTGGAGCCTTTGATTACACCTTCACGGTTTTGATAGTTAAGGCTGGCCATGTAAGTAGTCTTACCAGAACCACCGTTGATGGAGAGGTTGTGATTATGGCTGATAGCTGTACGGAGAACTTCATCCTGCCAGTTGGTGTTGGCGCCCAAGTCATTCTTTGGTTCTTCACCCTTCTGGGAATAGTATGCACGCAAATCATCGGCAGTAGCCATCTCCAGGGTATTGAGAATTTTATCAAATGCTACATAACCGCTATAACTTACGTTAGTGCGTTCTGCTCCGTGTTTACCTTTCTTGGTATTGACGATAATTACACCGTTGGCAGCTTTTGAACCGTAGATGGCAGTTGCAGTAGCATCACGAAGTACATCAATACTTTCGATATCATCAGGAGCTACCAAAGAGATATCTACACCCGGAATACCATCGATTACATAGTAAGGCTGCATAGCCTGACCGGTACGTAAAGAAGAAGAACCACGCAAGGTGATACTCGGAGAACCGTTCGGGTCACCTGAAGTAGTGATGCTCAATCCGGCAACTTTACCTTGCAACATGCTGGCTGCATCAGAGTATACACCGACGTTCAACTGGTCAGCTTTTACTGAGGTGATAGAACTGGTTACATCCTTACGGGCCATGCTACCGTAACCGATAACTACGACTTCGTCCAAAGTTTCTGTATCTTCTTTCATGGTTACATTTACTTTGGCATTGTTTACTACCACTTCCTGTGACAAGAAGCCGATATAAGAGAATACAAGGGTCTTGCCCTTAGCTACTCGAAGGGTGTAGTTACCGTCCAAGTCGGTAACGGTTCCGTTGGTGGTGCCTTTTTCCACAACGTTTACACCGATTAACGGTTCACCTGTCGTACTTTGTACGTTTCCTGTAACTGTGAGTTGCGCGAATGCCCATGAGACATTCATCAGAAAAAGAGCCATGAATAAAACAAATGGCCTTAGTCTTGCATTTTTCAATTGTACTTTACACATAAACTTAGATTTTTAAAAGGTTAGTTTTTAAAATCATATTTTGATATAAATCTTTTTCTTATGTAGGATATATCCGGTCAGTCCCATTACTCCACAGAAGAGGAGAGAGTAAATGAGGGAAGCAAAATATTCGTCCGTAAATAGGGTATTGATAGCTTGGTAAATAGGTTGCCGTATGTTCCATTCGGAGAATGCAATGGCTACTACTTCGCTAAGCACATAAAGGAAGAGCGGATTCATGCCGAAGACCAAGAAGAAGGTCCAGCCTTTGTTCACTTCCTTCACGTCTATCACATAGATGAGCAGAGCGAGAAGTAAGGAACCCCATCCACAGGTCACAAGTACAAAACTTGTAGACCATACTCGTTTGTTGAGGGGCATCCAGATAGAGAGGATATAACCGACAGCCAGCATCACCACTGCTACTGAAATCAGTTTGACAATGCGTTGGTTGATGGAAATCTTTTCCAAAAGGAGCTTGCCGCACAAAAATCCGATGAGGGTGTGGGCTACTGCGGAAATGGTGGCCACCAGCCCTTCCGGATCAATCGGGCTTTTCTTGTAAAGATGGGCTTCTCCGAAAATGCCTCTGTCGATGACGGCCAGGATGTTGGTGTCATCACAGGCATAGCCGTTTCCTGTCAGGAGGATAATGGAATAAACGACCAACAGACCGCCGGCAATCCAAGGAAGATACTTGTGGCGGATGTAGATGACCATCAGTGATACAATACCGTAGCACAAACCGATGCGTTGCAGCACACCGGGAATACGCAGCGTGTCTATCGGGAAAAATTCTCCTTTGCAGGCATAGCCGAACCATTCGATACCCAATCCGATAAGGATGATGAGGAAAGTCCGACGGAAAATCTTTTTGACCACATCCTGCGAGGGCTTGAAGTCGAACTTCCGAAGAGAAATGTAAGTGGAAATACCTACCATGAACAGGAAGAACGGAAAGACCAGGTCACATGGAGTCAGGCCGTTCCATACGGAATGGCGCAAAGGAGCATACGAAACAGGCCCTCCGGCATTGTTTACCAGAATCATGCCGCATACCGTGATGCCGCGTAATACATCAAGTGACACAAGTCTTTTCATCGTACCTTCTGTTTAAATGTGTTTTTCCCGATTCTTTATTTATCTTTGAATACCTTGTTGAAAACTTCCTTTGCTACAGTAATGCAATCGCCTTCTCCTTTTGCCGCATACGGGTTGTGAGCCACTGTCCATGGTTCTTCCATGGCATAATAATCCAGCTCTACCATCGGTTTTCCATCCAATACATCCTGGAGGGTCTGCCAGTAGGCTGCCCAGCGTTTGTAGTAGAAATCTTTCAGTATGCCGTTCCATTCTTTGTGCGCATAGTCGCGAAGACCTCCGTCATTGGCACATACACGGTCGCCCCAAGTGGTGATTTGTACGCGGGCATTCCATTCATACAGGTCTTTTTCTTCCGGAGTAGTTCCTAAATTGCGGGCCTGCTCAATCCAGCGTCCAACGCGGAACTCGCTTCTTGTAGCCAGCAGTTGATCTTGTGCCAGCAGGATGTTCAGGAATTCCAGAGAGTGAGCCGCGAAGCTTTTCTTGTCGAAGCTCTTGAAGTCGGCTACTGTCTGGTTGTAGACGATACGTCCTCTGTCTGACAAAGACTGGCGGACGATATCAATCAGGTCATATTCAAAGTTGTTGTTGCCTTTGAACTTGTCGGCTGCTTCCAGCATCAGGCGGGCCGCATCTTCGGTGGTAGTCGGGTCATAATAGTTTTCCATTTTTGACCAGCTGGAAGCCTGGAAGTTGTTCAGGCTTGGACGGCCGCAGAAGATGGATTCGTGGGTTCCCTGTTGGTTGTTACCGAACGGACAGTTATAGATACCGTTTGCCAAAATGTTCCATGCTTTGGCTACTGTTTCATCGTATGTGCCGTAACGTGCCTTGATGTAGCCTTTCAGCCATTCTTCCTTGGTGAATTTCTCTGGACGCCAGGGAAGTTCGCACATCAGTTCGAACATTACCGGATTGTTTTCACTGCCTTCCATGGTCAGGCCGATACCTTTCAGGTGAGCAGCCAGCGGATTGTTCTTGGTAAGATAGAAATTGTTCAGCAACTGGTCCATACGTCCGTGCAAGCCTACGTTACCTCCGAAATTTTCTATCATGCAGAACAGCCAGTTATGCTGTTCGTATCCTTTTTCGCGTTTCCAGATAGAAGGGATACCCCACATCGGGCGGCATTCGCTGAACAAGTCCAGAATCAGGATGTCTCCGTTGTTCAGGTTCTTGATCATTTCCGGACGCGGATTTTCTGTCCATCCTTGAATAACCCATGTGGCCTTCGGATTGGCTTGCTTCATGGCTTTAAGTACGGCTTTTCCGGCAGCGTCGAAATCTACGCTTCCTGCATCTTCAAGTTCATGGAACGGGTCCATGGAGTAGTAGTTGGCTTTGCCGAATAATTTTTCCAGTTCTTTATAATATAAGGAAGCAATTTCATTAAAGCGTGCATCTGTAGGAAGCAGGAAAGCCGGACGGGTGAATCCGTTCCATAATGCGGGTTCCGTTACATTCAATCCCAGTTTTTTATTGGCATCGTGGGGAACCATACCTGAATAGCCTGGGAATACCGGTTCGATACCGTATTCACGCATGCGTTTCAAAATCTTTTTCTGCAAGGCTTCCTGCTGTGTGTACCAGCTGTCTGGATTGGGACCGCCCCATCCTTCCAGGTTGTTCATGGCCCACCATGCCAGAAAAGCAGGTCCTGCAATGAATTTATTGATTTCTTCTTTTGTATAACCTAATTTGGTCAGCATGTTCTTCCATACACACTCCTGACCTACGACTGCGAGTGGAAGATTGATGCCGTGCAACGCCATCCAGTCAATTTCCTTTTCCCAACGGTTCCAGTCCCAGAATGCCATGGTATAAGAATAGGTACAATAGTTGAAATCGTATCTCAAGGAGAGGTTGGTTTCCTTGCGGACCGGAGTGGATACTTTCGGCAGGTTTTCCGGCAACTGGGCGGTCATTCCGTTCCAGGAAAGATGAATACCTGCGTAGTATTTCAGGTACCAGTTGAGGCCGGTGGCGATGTTTACATAATTATTACCGCGGATGACGACTTTGTTGCCTTTCTGGTCAAGTTCGAAAAAGTCGTTTCCTCCTTTTTGTAATTGTATAATGAACTTGTGGGATGACCCCGGGCAAATTCTTTCCAAAAGTCCGTCGACAGGATTACTCCATAAGCTGAATGGAATGCAAACACATGCTAAAAGGATAAGTAAAAATCGTTTGGATTTCATAATATTCATTTTTAAGTGTTACAAAAATCATACTTTATAAATAACATAAGGGGGAAAATAGTCAATAAAAGGGGGAAAATAGTGCATTATGGGGTTTCTACCTTTAAATTGACCTATATCAAGCCACTCTCTGCGGTAAATATTGTAATTTTGCCACGTTTTTAGAGAGTAAACACGTGGAACAGGCTATTCAACAAACAAACATCCGGAAGGGCTTGACGAAGCTCGTGATTCCTATTTTTATAGAGACTTTATTGATCATGATGTTGGGGGCGGTAGACACCATCATGCTGAGCCAGTACTCGGACGAGAGTGTGGCGGCAGTAGGAGTGGTCAACCAGATTGTGATGTTTGCTTTCCTCATCTTCGAGGTAATCAATATCGGTACTTCCGTGCTGTGTTCGCAGTACCTTGGAGCGGGGCTGAAGAATAAAATGGTGCAGGTGGTGGGAGTGGCCTTGCTGCTGAACGTGGTGGTAGGTATACTGGTCAGTGCCATTTTGCATTATGGGGCGGCCACGTTGTTAGGATGGATGGGATTGCGTCCGGAGTTGTTGAAGTACGGTATCGGGTACATGGAAATTGTAGGGGCCTTTGCTTTTTTCCAGGCCATCTCGCTGACCATATCTGCTTCGCTTCGTAGTGCGAACAAGGCTATCTATCCCATGCTGGTTACGGTGTTGGTCAATGTGATGAACATCATCGGCAATTATTCCCTGATTTTTGGTAAGTTCGGATTTCCGGCCTTGGGAGCGGAAGGAGCGGCTATTTCTACCTCCATTGCCCGAGGCGTCAGCATGATTGTGTTGTTTGTTATCCTGTTCAAGAAACATATTCCTTCTTTCCCGCTGGCCCTGTTCCGGCCTTTCCCTTGGAAAGAACTGAAGAACCTGTTGAAGGTGGGATTGCCTTCTGCCGGGGAGAACATGTCGTACAGCTTCTCGCAGGTGGTGATTACCTATCTGATCAATATTTTGGGAAATGATTCGCTGGCTACCCGTACCTATACGGTCAATACCACTATGTTTGTCTACTTGTTTGCCATCGCCATGGCACAAGGTGGAGCCATCAGTATCGGGCATCTGGTAGGGCAGAAGAAGATACGTGCGGCCTATCTGTTGGGAAAATATGTGATGCGTCTGTCCATCCTGGTCTCTTTGATACTTTCGTGTATCTGGGCCATTTTCGGGCATACCATCTTCAGTCTGCTGACCAAGAACGAGAATATCATTCGGTTGGGAGTGACCATCCTGATAGTCGATGTGATTGTGGAGATTGGACGTGCCGTGAACATTTATGCCACGAATGCCTTGCGTTCGGCGGGTGATGTGAATTTCCCTTTCTATGTAGGGTTGGTCGTACAGTGGACAGTGTCCGTCGGGTTGAGCTACCTGCTCGGCATCCATTGGGGATGGGGACTGGTGGGTATGTGGTGTGCCTTCCTGCTTGATGAGAACATCCGTGCCTTTATCTTCGTGAAACGCTGGAACAGCCTGAAATGGGCCAAAAAGGGATTTGTGAAGTAAGGCTACATACCCGATTGAATCAGGCAGAAATAGAAAAAGATGATGCAAAGTATGTCGATGGTCAATGCGATGACCGACCAGCGAAGGAATTGTTTATTTCTCTTGACGGCCCCGTAAATAATTCCTAAGATGGCAGAGAGGAGTATTCCCGTGATAATTCCGAAAACACCTTGTATGGCGATGCCCAGCAATACGAGGATACCCATCGTGATAAGGATATTGTTTTTCATGTCGATTTGATTTAGGTTAGGGAATAAAAAGGGAGCATGAAGCTCCCTGTATTGTTTTTAGAGGCTGGCCTTAATGGCACGAATGACCGCTGAGGTGAATCCGTCGTGTTCCAGTGAGTTGATGCCTTTGATGGTGATTCCTCCCGGAGTGGTGACCTTTTCAATTTCAGTGGCCGGATGGGCGTGTTCGTTGTTCAGCAACAGTTGGGCAGCTCCTTCCAGGGTCTGTGCCAGCATGGTCTGTGCATCGTGAGGTTTGATGCCAAGCTCTACTCCTGCCTGCATGGCAGCCTGCACGTATTTCAGCACGTAAGCGATGCCGCAGGAAGTCAATGAGGTGGCAGCAGCAAACAGTTTTTCGTCAATCAGCATGGAGCGTCCCATTTCATTGAACAGGGAAGTCATGCCTGCAATCTGCTCTTCCGAAGCGTTGCGTGCGGCAATCAGGGTCATGCTGGCGCCTTCTGAAATGGCGGTGTTCGGGATGACGCGGAAAATTGGCATCTCCGGGTCTACGAAATGTGCCAGGTCTTCAATGGTCAGTCCGGCAGCCACTGATACCAAGATTTGCGGATGTCTCAATCTTAAAGGTTTTAGCACTTCTTCCACTTTCCAAGGCTTTACGGCGATGATGACAATGTCGGCATCCTCTGCGGCCTCTTTGTTGGAATGGGTCACGTGGATGGCGGGAAATTCTGTTTTAAGCGCATTCAGTTTTCCGGCACTGGGGTTGGATACCGTTATCTGTTGTGCCTGGATATAATGTCCGTTGGCCAGTCCACGGGCAATGGCACCTCCCATGTTTCCGGCTCCGATAATCGCTACTTTCATATTTTACAAGTTTGAGTTCTATATTCGCAAAGTTATAATTAAAAATGAGAGTCTGGCTATATAATGGAATTTATTTTGGCTGTTCGGAGGAAGGAACGTAGCCATTTGGTGAAACATACGGGCATTTATACGTTATTTCCCGTTTGTTTTTTATGTTTCCCTTAAGGAAAACGTATGTTTTCCATGGCCGAAATGTATGTTTCCGCACCGGGAAACGTACGTCTCCGCTTCGGGAAACATAGAAAATGCAGGGGAGATGTGGAAAAAATGTGGGAAGGTTAAAAGATAATTTGAGGAAATTTAGATAAGAAAGTATCAAGCGGAATAGAAAGAGATGGCTATCTTTGTGAAAAGGAAAAATGATATTATGAGAAACAACCGATTTTTGTTCTGTTTTGCGCTTAGTGCGATTTTGCTCGGAGGATTCCTACCGATTTGGGCAGGCTGTTTGCCCCCGTCTAAAGACTTTGTTTCTTCTGATGATGAAAATATTGTGTATATGGGGAGAATCAGCAAACGTATTCCCCATGCCGTTCGTTTCACTTATCCGGGAGTGAGCATCTTTGCCAATTTTGAGGGCACTTCCTTGCAGATGCTGACAAGTCCCGGATGCGGCTCTTTCATGGTGGAGATAGATGAGCAGCTTCCTTTCCGGATAAACTTTGCTGAAAAAGACTCTGTTCAAACGCTGGCCGAAGGTCTTTTGGCGGGTGTGCATCGGGTGCGTATCATGTATGTGGTAGAAGGCTACGAACTGAAGCCGTCATTCAAAGGATTTTATTTGGATAAAGGATGCCGTCTGGCAGAGGCTCCGGTATTACCGGAGCGTCGCATAGAGTTTATCGGTAATTCTATTACATGTGGTTATGGAGTGGAATCGGAGAATCCTTCCGACCCTTTTTCCTATGAAACGGAAAATCATTTCTATACGTATGCGGCCCGTACGGCCAGAGCCTTGCAGGCACAGCATCTGGTGGTAGCCCGCTCGGGAATCGGAATCTATCGCAATTATGGGGCTCCCCGTGAGGGCAGTAAGGATTGTCTGCCTGCCATGTATGAACAGACCTTGTTCATGGATTCTACAGAGCACTGGAATCACGCGCTTTATACGCCTGATGTGGTTTGTATCAATCTGGGGACAAATGATACCAGTCTGGACAATTATGATATGCATTTGCTGACTGAAGGGTATCGGGGTTTCATGAAACGGCTTCGTGCCATTTATCCGAAGGCGAAACTGGTGCTGCTGACCGGTTCCATGATGAACGGGAAGCCGCTGGAGGATGTGAAAAAGGCAATGGATACCGTGGTTCGTGAAATGCATGCAAAGGGAGATGGAGTGGTTTACCGTTTTGATATGTCTCCTCAGACGGGGTCATTGGGAATAGGAGCCAGCTATCATCCTTCTATGCGGCAACATCAGAAAATGGCATGTGAACTGACTGCCTTCCTGAAGGATTTGATGAAATGGGAATAGAATGTATTTTAAATATCACGTAAAAATGAAGAAATGGATTGTAAGTGCCTGCCTGCTGCTAATGCAGGCTGGTGCGTGGGGTAAGATTACGTTGCCCGACATTGTGAGTGACAACATGGTGCTGCAACAACAGACTGAGGCTTGTCTGTGGGGCAAGGCGAAGGCCAATGCCGAAGTGAGCATCCGTCCGTCGTGGAACCAAGAGGTGTATAAGGTGACTGCCGATGCCGAAGGAAAGTGGGTGGTTAAAATCCAGACACCGACGGCCAGTTACCAGACCTATACGATTTCCATTTCCGATGGAGAGGAAGTGAAACTGAACAATGTGCTGGTAGGAGAAGTGTGGTTTTGCTCGGGACAGTCGAACATGGAGATGCCTTTGCGGGGTTTTGAGAATTGTCCGATAGCCGGAGCCAATGAAACCATTGCCACTGCCTCGAAGTGGAAAGGCATCCGGGTAGCCACTGTCGAAAAGAACGGACAGCTGCAGCCTGTTGACGAGTGTAAGGGAAGCTGGAAGGTGAGCAATCCGGAAAATGCGCCGGCTTTCAGTGCCACGGCTTTCAATTTCGCCATGATGATGAACCAGGTGCTGGATATTCCGGTGGGAATCATCAACTGTAGCTGGGGTGGCTCTATGGTAGAAGGCTGGTTGCCCCGTGAAATTGTGGCACAGTACCCTGATATTGATTTGAAGAAGGATATTCGTAAGGAAGACGGACATGACTGGTGGCATTACCTGAGTCCGACATTGATGTATAACGGTATGCTCAAGCCGTTGCAGAATTATACGATTAAAGGTTTCCTGTGGTATCAGGGCGAATCGAATGTCGGAAAGCACAAGACTTATGGCGAGCGGTTGAAAACAATGGTGGAGCTCTGGCGTAAGGAATGGGGGCTGGGCGAACTTCCATTCTATTATGTGGAGATTGCGCCTTTCAACTCTACGGAGACTACTGGTTGTGCCTATCTGCGTGAGGCACAGTTCAAGGCACAGGCGCTCATCCCGAACAGTGGCATGATATCGACCAATGACCTGGTGGAACCTTATGAAATGAAAAATGTACATCCGAAAAATAAGACCGATGTGGGGAAACGTCTGGCTTATATGGCCTTGAGCAAGACGTATCAGGTGCCGGGTATTGAGGCATATGGGCCGGTTTATAAGTCAATGGAAGTGAAAGACGGAGCAGTGATTCTCTCGTTCGACCATGCGGAGGAAGGTTTCAACCGTCTGTCGGGAATGGAAGGTTTTGAAGTAGCTGGAAGCGACAAGGTATTCTATCCGGCAAAAGCGGAAGTTTTCAACAACCGGCAGATAAAGGTGACCTGCGACAAGGTGACGCAGCCTGTAGCGGTACGTTACTGTTTCCGCGATTTCCAGCCGGGCAATGTGGCTAATTTGCGTGAGTTGCCGTTGTATCCATTCCGTACGGACGACTGGGAATAATCAGATTCTTCTTATATAAAAACCGGGTTTGCAAGATGTATGGCAGACCCGGTTTTTTTATGGATTCCGGTGGCAGTCGTAAAAGCATGAAAATAGATGGTAGGAAGTGATTGTTCGGATGCATTTTTATTTTATTTTTGCTGGAAATGAAAATAACGGAGAACTTTTGCGTGAAGGAAGCAGAGTCTGGAACTAACCTTATGTATAAATTGATTTGAAAATACTATGGGAAAATTAGTGAATGAGAATTTTATACGGGAAATCACTCCACTTTCAGATAAAGATTGTTTTTATATTGCCGACCGGCATAAAAAGGAGTTTACTTATCCGATGCATTGTCATCGGGAATTTGAGCTGAACTTTGTGGAACATGCGCCTGGGGTACGTCGCATAGTAGGCGATTCGGCGGAAGTAATAGGAGATTATGATTTGGTGTTGATAACCAGTCCGGATTTGGAACATGTCTGGGAACAGAATACATGTACTTCGCCGGATATCCGGGAAATTACCATTCAGTTTGTACCTTCTTTCATGAGTGGACTGGTGGAAACCAATCAGTTTGATATGATTCGTAAAATGCTTGAAAAGGCACAAAATGGACTGTGTTTCCCCATGGATGCCATGATGAAAATCTATTCGCTTATTGACAGGCTTCCTGAAATGAAAGGTTTTTATGCGGTTATGAATTTTTTTACTTTACTTTATGAGTTGTCTTTGTTTACCGATCAGGCACGTACCTTGTCGAGCTCTTCATTTGCCAAAATAGAGGTACATTCAGACAGTAGGCGTGTGCAAAAGGTACAAAATTATATAGAAAAGCATTACCAGGAGGAAATCAAGTTGAAACTGTTGGCCGATATGGTGGGGATGACAGAAGTTTCGTTCAGCCGTTTCTTTAAGTTGCGTACGGGTAAGAATCTATCGGATTACATTATAGATTTACGTTTGGGACATGCGACCCGTTTGCTGGTAGACTCTACAATGGCAGTTGCTGAGATTTGTTATGAGTGCGGGTTTAATAATCTGTCAAATTTTAACCGTATTTTTAAGAAGAAGAAGGATTGCTCTCCGAAGGAGTTTAGAGACAATTATCGGAAAAAACGTATCATTATTTGATGGAAATCCCATTTTGTTACAAAAGTAATTCCCTTTTCCTGCTCGTGTCAGATTAACAGGAAAAGGGATTTTTTTTAATGGAGACTGGAATATATATATTTCAGGGAAATAGGTATTTGGTGGATATTGGATAAGATTATATCATTTTTATAAGTTTTTCCCTCCTAATTTTGGGCCATAAAGATAAATCTAATAGGTATGCAAAAACATAAATTCATTTTATTGTTAGTGTGGTGTGGTTTGGCCATCTCTTGTGTGGCGAGGCCTCAGGAGGAGAATCGTTTTGTGAGGATGGAAAACGGGCAGTTTATCCGTCATGGTAAACCTTATTATTATATTGGCACCAATTTGTGGTATGGAGCTATTTTAGGGTCGGAAGGTAGAGGAGGAAATCGTGAGCGTTTGTGCCGTGAACTGGACTCGCTGAAAAGTATCGGAATAGATAATTTGCGTATTTTGGTTGGCTCGGATGGGGAAGAAGGGATGCCAGCCAAGGTGGAACCTACACTTCAGAAGGCTCCTGGGGTATATAATGATACGATTTTTGCCGGCCTTGATTTTCTTCTGGCAGAAATGTCAAAGCGCGATATGTTGGCCGTACTTTATTTGAATAATTCCTGGGAGTGGAGTGGAGGATATGGACAGTATCTACAGTGGGCAGGTTATGGTAAAGCTCCTGCTCCTGCGGTTGATGGCTATGCAGCATATAGGGATTTTGTCAGTCAGTTTGTGCGCTCCGACAGTGCGAAAGCGCTGTATGCAAATTATGTGAAGAAGGTGGTGGGGCGCACAAACCGTTATACGAAGCAACGTTATGTGGATGATCCTACCATTATGTCATGGCAGATAGGAAATGAGCCTCGCGCTTTTTCGCAAGAAAGTAAGCAAGGGCTGGCAGAATGGATGAGTGAGGCGGCTGCTTTGATAAAATCGCTGGATCCGAATCATCTGGTGTCTACCGGAAGTGAGGGCAAATGGGGCTGTGAAATGGATATGGATTTGTATGAAAAGATTCATGCGGATACCAATATAGATTATCTGAATATTCATATCTGGCCTTATAACTGGGGATGGGCGCCGAAAGATAGTCTGCAGGCAAATTTGGAAAAGGCCGAACGAAATTCGAAGGCATATATTGATGAGCATCTGATAATAGCAAAAAAGTATCAGAAACCTTTGGTTCTGGAAGAGTTTGGTTATCCTAGAGATAATTTTTGTTTTGACAGGTCGGCTCCGGTCGTGGCGCGTAATGCGTATTATACGTTTGTGTTTGAACAGATAGTCAATCATGCAACCGCTCATTCTTTGTTTATGGGATGTAATTTCTGGGGATGGGGAGGCTTTGCAGAGCCTTCAGGAATACATGAGTATTGGATGCCGGGAGATGATTATACGGGTGACCCCGCACAGGAACAGCAAGGACTGAATTCTGTGTTTGCTTCAGATACAAGCACAATCAGGCTGGTAAAGTCTTATGTAGAAAGACTGGGAAAATGAGAAAACATGAGATGTCGGCATATGCAAAGGATGGATAAAATAATATCATTATTCCTGTTTCATTATCTCTACTTTTGTGTTTGTAAAAGAACTGAAACAGAAATGACTTGAATCTGATATTATGTCGGGAGGATTCTTTGTTGACTTTTCACATATTATCTATTGGACTAAGGAGTTATTAATCATACAAATGGTGCATTATGAATAAAAATGTAAAAAGATGTGTGCTGGTTGCTGGTGCTCTTACTATGATTTCTGTGGGAAACGTGCATCAGGCGCAGGCTTCTGGAATTGAAGCATCGGAGGTACTGCAACAGGCTAAAACGCAGATCAAAGGTAAGGTGGTAGATGCCACCGGTGAAACTGTGATTGGGGCAAATGTTCTTGAAAAGGGAACAACTAACGGGGTGATTACGGATATTGACGGTAACTTTGTGCTGAGTGTCTCTCCAGGGGCTACGATTGAGATTTCTTATATTGGCTATGTGACGCAGACTGTAAAGATTACGAATCAGACCTCTTTGAACATTGTGTTGAAGGAAGATTCTGAGACCTTGGATGAGGTAGTGGTAGTAGGTTATGGTACCATGAAGAAAAGTGACCTTTCCGGAGCTTCTGTTTCTGTAGGTGAAGATGCAATAAAGGGTTCTGTTATTACAAACTTGGATCAGTCTTTGCAGGGACGTGCTGCCGGTGTGTCTGCTGTCAGTACTTCTGGAGCGCCAGGATCGTCTTCTTCCATTCGTGTGCGTGGACAAGCTACCATCAATTCAAATGCGGAACCTTTGTATGTGATTGATGGAGTCATTGTACAGGGAGGTGGTTCTTCCGGTTCTGATTTTGGATTAGGTGATGCACTGGGGAACGGTTCTGTTTCTACTATTTCTCCGCTTTCTACCATTAACCCTTCGGATATTGTGTCTATGGAAATTCTGAAGGATGCTTCGGCTACTGCCATTTATGGAGCCCAGGGTGCCAATGGTGTAGTCTTGATTACTACCAAACGAGGAAAAGCTGGGGAAGCTAAATTTACTTACGACGGTATGCTGGCCGTACAGCGGCAGACAAAACGTCTGGATATGATGAACCTGCGTGAATTTGCCAGCTTCTATAATGATTTTGTGGAAGTGGGTGAATTGGAAGAAAACGCAACTTATGCGGATCCTTCTTTGTTGGGTACAGGTACAAACTGGCAGGATGCGGTGTTCCGTACGGCTTTGCAGCATCAGCACCAGATTTCAGCTCAGGGAGGAACGGAAAAGGTGAAGTACTATGTGTCTGGTTCTTATATGGATCAGGATGGTACGTTGATAGGTTCCAGCTTTAACCGTTACTCGTTCCGTACAAACCTGGATGCCCAACTGAAGCCGTGGTTGAAGATTGGTTTGAATGCTACATATTCTTCTACGAAAGATGATTTAAAGCTAGCAGACAGTGACCAGGGTATTATCAGTTATTCGTTGCAGACTGTGCCAGATATACCTATTTACGATATTGACGGTAATTATTCTTCTATTGTGCGTGAAGGATACACCAGTCCGAATCCGATAGCCATGGCCATGATGGATGAGATTATGTTGTATCGGCAAAAACTTACCGGAAGTATCTTTGCAGATGTGACTTTAATGAAGAACCTGACTTGGCATACGGAATTTGGTTACGATATCAGTTATAATAAAGGAGAACGGTATCAACCCAAGGTAGACTTAGGAAACTGGAAACGTGACAGTAATTACAGTTCTATCCAGAAAAACAACAGTACTTTCTGGCAACTGAAAAATTATGTGACCTATAACGGACAGATTGGCAAACATTATTTTACAGCTATGCTGGGGCAGGAATGTTGGGAGTCTAATTATGATTATATTTCGGTAGCAAATACGAACCTGCCTTCGGATATAGTTCATAATCCGGCTTTAGGTACAGGTACTCCTTCCATTAATTCCGGTTTCGGAAGTGCGGCCATGGCTTCTTTCTTTACACGTCTGAACTATAATTATGCCGACCGTTATCTGGCTACTTATACTTATCGTTATGATGGCTCTTCAAATTTTGGCCCGAATAACCGTTGGGCCGGATTCCATGCGGTAGCTGCTTCATGGCGCTTTTCGAATGAGAAATTCTTTGAATCTCTTAGTTCGGTCGTAAGTAATGGAAAACTGCGTTTAGGCTGGGGACAGACTGGTAACTCAAATATTGGTAGCTATCGATGGGGAGCCAGCATGTCTAAAATGCCGACCGGATTGGGCTTGGGTTACCGTCAGTCTAATATTGCAAACTTAGGAGTGAAGTGGGAAACACAGGAACAGTTTAATGTGGGAGTAGATTTGGGCTTCTTCCAGAATCGTGTGAACCTGGTAGTTGACTGGTATCAGAAGGTTTCTAAGGATATGTTGATGTCTTTGCAGCTTCCTTCGTATATGGGAACTTCCGGGAATGCCTCTTCTGTCTTGTCTGCTCCAATGGGGAACTATGGAGATATTGAAAACAAGGGATGGGAAATCTCGTTGAATACACATCCGTTGGTGGGAGCGTTTGAATGGGATTCAGATTTCCAGATTTCTTTCAATAAAAATAAATTACGTGCCTTGAGTGGAACGGCCAATGCGCAGATTGTGGGATATGGCCAGTGGACAGATGTGGTGAGTGTGACGAATGTAGGAGAGTCTTTGTATAATTTCTATGGTTATGTATGTGATGGCGTGTATGAAGACTTGGAAGACCTGCAGACCTCAGCCAAGCCTGAAAAGTATCCGGCCAATGGAGTCTTTAACCGGACGAATACTGTGTGGGTTGGTGATATCAAGTACAAGGATTTGAACGGTGATGGGGTGATTGATGAAAATGACCGTACAAATATCGGTTCTCCACTGCCTAAGTTTACGTTTGGATGGACAAATACGTTCCGTTATAAGAATTTTGATTTGTCACTGTTTATTAATGGTTCTTATGGAAATAAGGTATATAATTATCTGGCGATGAAGCTGACACACATGAACTCATCATGGACCAACCAGCTGACCACAGTATTGGACCGTGCCCAGATTGTTCCGATAGATGAGACTAAAGATTATTCAGGTGGCGTACTGGTAAATGGAACAATGGTGTATAATTGGTATGATGACATAACCAACGTACGGGTGTCAAATCCTGAGACATCAACTCCACGCTCTTCTATACAGGATCCGAACGACAATGACCGGATAAGCGACCGATATATTGAAGATGGTTCGTATATTCGTCTGAAGAATATTACGTTGGGATATACTTTCCCAACCAAGATGATAAAGAAATGGGGATTGGAGAACTTGCGTGTATATGCAAATATACAGAATTTGCTGACCATTACCGGATACAGTGGTTATGACCCTGAAATTGGTGCCAGCACATCCAGTGCCAATGTATATGGATTGGATAATGGACGCTACCCTTCTCCTACCGTTTATTCTTTCGGTTTGAATGTTTCTTTCTAAAAAATGAAGTTATGAAATTAAATACCATTAAATATATAGCATTAGCTACAGTTTTAGGAGCTAATTTGTCTTCTTGCGACGATTTCCTTGATCGGCCAGCTGAGGATTCGTATAATGTAGACAATTTTTATCAGAATGAGGAACAGTGTTTCCAAGGGGTAAATCCGTTGTATAATTCTCCTTGGTTTGATTTTCAGTTGGGCTTTTTCAAAATTGGTGAAGTTTTGGCAGGAAACTACTATTGGTTTTCTTCTCCTTACTTGACATTTACAGTGAATGGAACGGATGAGGACTTGATAAATATGTCTTACTCTTTGTGGTCGGTCAATGCGTATGCCAATACGATTCGTGAAAGATTGCAGGCTGCAGAGGTGGATGAAGATACGAAAAACACCTGCATCGGTGAATGTCTGGTTTGGAAAGCAATGGCTTATTTCTATCTGGTCCGTACGTTTGGAGCTGTTCCCATCGTGCATAGCAATTCAGAAGAAATAGAGGCGGGCAATTATAATGAGAAATACAAGGTTCAGGTTCCGGATGTATATGAATACATAATCATGACGTTGGAAAAGGCTATTGAGTTGCTTCCGGAAACGAACTCAGAAGGCCGTATTGACCAATATACAGCAAAAGGTTTGTTGGCAAAGGTTTATCTGACCAAGTCTGGATACGGTATGAGCGGTTCCAGAGATGAGGAGGATTTGAAGCAGGCGGCTGCTTATGCCAAAGATGTGATTGACAATTCAGGACGTCATTTGCTGGAGAATTATTCAGACGTATTCCGTTTGTCCAATAATTTTAATGAAGAATGCCTGTTATCTTGGCATTGGTCGGCTTCTTCTGATACGTGGACCTGTCAGAATGCCTTACAGTCAAGTCTGGCTATCACGGGATTTGATGAGTTTGGTGACTGTTGGGGAGGATATAACGGTCCGTCGGTGGATTTGCAGGATGCTTTTGGGGAGAATGCGTTGAGCCCGACACGTTATAATGGCGATACTCGCCGGAAAGCTACGATGATGATGTGTGGGGATGTGTATGACTACTTTTGGCAGGATAAAGGCGGTTTCAATTATATTAATTTCATTTATGATACAGAAGGCTTGGGAGGTCCGGGGCAATTCCAGAGTGCGACTGGAGCCAACTCTGTCAAACATCTGTATGGTAATGCGAATGACCATCTGACAGCAACAGGGGTCTCTGCATCTGCACAGCATAGTCAGTTGAGTACGCACCTGTTGCGGTTGTCGGATGTGTATCTGATTTATGCGGAGGCTGTAATCGGTAATAACGGTTCCACGACAGACGCATCTGCCATTGATGCTTTTTATCAGGTACGTCATAGGGCAATCAGTTCGTATACACGTCCTGCTTCAATTACTTGGGAGGATGTATGGAAAGAACGACGCTTGGAATTGGCTTGTGAAGGAGACCGCTGGTATGACTTTGTACGTCTGTCTTACTATGATCCTCAGAAGGCAATCAATGAACTGACAAACCAGCGTCGGGATGTATATTATGGCTTGGATGACTTGTATAAGACTTATTATCAGACTGGTACTTTCACCGTGAATCCCAATGAACACCGTTATAACCCGACTGCGGTAAAGCCGAATGTAACAGAATCTAGTTTTACACTTCCCTTACCAACGGAAGATGTGGTGTTTAATCCTCATTTGATGGAAGATCCGATTCATGTGGATGTGCGAAGTGAATATAGTTATTAATCAATTAAGTGAATTAATATGAGAGCAGTAAAATATATGAAAGCTCTGCTTCTGGTGGGAGCAGTTGTTTCAGGGGCAATGTTCACTTCTTGTGAAGATGAGCCGGATAAGTATGAAATAGCAGAGGGATTGCCTACCGTACGATATGTGCGAATGACAGATCCTGAAGTGGCAGATTCTTTGATTACCGGAGCGTATATGTCGAATACGGTTTGTCTGGTAGGAGAAAATTTGCGTAGTGTGTATGAACTTTACTTCAATGATCAGGAGGCAATCTTGAATACAAGTTTGATTACGGATAATACATTGATTGTAGATGTACCTTCTACGATTCCAAGTGTGGTGACCAATAAAATCTATTTGGTGAATAAGGACAAAGATACGGTGACGTATGATTTTAATGTATTGGTTTCCGGACCTGAAATTACTTCCATGTCGAATGAATATGCCCAGCCGGGTACTGAGGCTACAATTTATGGAGATTATTTCATCGATGACCCGAATGTGCCGTTGAGTATTAAAATTGGAGATGTGCCGGTTACGGAAATTAAGAGTCTGACACGCTATGCAGTTAGCTTTGTCGTGCCTCAAGGCGCATCAACAGGATATGTGAACGTGGAATCAATTTACGGGACCGGACAATCTACTTTCCGCTATATGGAAACAGAGGGCATCTTGTTTGATTTCGATGACGATGGGGATGAAGCTATCGCAACAGACCATGGATGGCATCCTGCTACGATTGGAACATTGGAAAATATTACCTCATTAGATGGTAAATATCTGATTTTCAAAGGAAATCTGGATAATGATTCTTGGGAAGATAGTAAGTTTGCTTTTGAATACTGGCCAGATGGGGATGCTGTAACTCCTTATCTGAATACATTGGTTGATTTTGAGGATTTAAGTAACTTGCAGTTAAAATTTGAAGTTAATGTGCCCGACGCGTGGAGTGCATGTGCATTACAAATTATGCTGACAACCAACGATGAGGTGAGTGGGGCTAATATGAATAACTCGTTTTTCCAAAGTGATTCGTTCCCTCGTGCTTTATGGATTCCTTGGCAATCGGAAGGTACTTACACGACTACTGGTTGGACTACGGTGACTGTACCTTTATCCGATTTCTGCTATAACTCTACAGGTATCGCTGTTTCTCCTTTGTCGTCAACAGATATTACAGGTTTAACTCTGTTTGTATGGAGCGGAGGAGTAACCGGAACAGCTTGTACCCCGACTATCTGTATAGACAACATTCGAGTGGTTCCTATTTATTAACTAAAAGAAGAAATGAATGATGAAAACAAATAGATTATCAGTGCTTTTTCTGGCAGGAGCGCTTTTCCTGACAGGCGTTTCTTTTACTTCCTGCCTGAAAGGGGATGACATAGATACGAATCAATATACTGGAGGTATCAGCTTGAATGTGTTTGGTCCATCGCCGGTGGTTCGTGGTGGTGAGTTAAGGTTCTTGGGAAGTGGTATGAATCAGGTGACAGCAGTGGTGATTCCGGGCTGTGCGGAAATTACAGATATTAAGGTAATCAGTGATACGGAAATCCGTATCACTGTACCTCAGGAAGCCGAACCGGGATTGGTTACGCTGAAGACACCTAATGGAGATATTACCACAAAGACGAAATTGACTTATATTGAGACAATTTCATTGGAAAGTTTCACTCCATCTTCTGTAAGAGCGGGGGACGAATTCACGATTACAGGAGAATATCTGAATTTGATTCATGAGGTGATTTTTGCCGATGAAGTGGCTGTGTCGGAAGATAACTTTATAGTGCACAATCGTAATACAATTAAGCTGACTGTTCCTGAGGAGGCACAAACCGGTAAGATAATCTTGTCTGACGGGGAAGAATTGCCGAACTTGATTTATTCGGAAGAAGAACTACAGGTTGCTTTGCCTTCTGTCGCAGAAGTCATAAATCTGGAAAATGCGAAGCCAGAGGATATGATTACGATAAGTGGTGAGAACTTGGATTTGGTGGCCAAAGTGCTTGTCCCAGGTAATCCGGGGAATATTGAAGTTGCATTTGAACTTAGTGCGGACAATAAGCAACTGACATTTGCCTTACCTGCCGATGCGGCGGATGGGGATGTGATCATCTTGCCGGCTTCAGGCGTAGAGATTGTGGTTGCGCATTTAAGTATGGCAAAACCTGAGGTCTCAACTATTTTTGATGCAGAAGTATTGGGGGGCCAGACAATCACACTGAATGGAAAGAACTTGGACCTGATAGCTGGAGTTACTTTCCCGGGAGTAAATGATCCTGTGATTCCAGCATCGTCTTCTGAAACAGAACTGACGGTTGTGGTACCGGAAGCTGCCGTAAGTGGAACAATTGTGTTAAACTTAAAGAATGGAGATGTGATGGATGGTCCTGTATTGTCTGTGAAGACGAAGTGTACTGTGAAAAATTTACCCACAGAAGTACAGGCTGGAGCTACATTGGACCTTAATGTGGAGAATGGAAATCAGTTGACTGGTGTAGAGGTGAATGGGAACAGTGTTCAATACTCATTGCAAAATTCCATGTTAACGTTTACTCTGCCACAGGATTTGACGGGTAGTGTAACATTGAAATTGATATCCGGTGGGGTTTCTGTCACTTATACTATTCCTACCGTTTCATGGGGTATTCAAATTTATGGAGAACCTAAAGTGTTGGGATCGTCATGGGCAGATTATGTATACTTGGAGCCTTCTTCTTTTACGACGGTTCAGGTGGGGCAGATCATTACGGTGGTTGTGTCTAATGTACAAGCGGATGCGCAAGGAGCATTTAAAACTACAAGTGATGGATGGCCAGCTATTGCTGATGGATATGGATATTTTTCAATTTCAGGTAATTATAGTCTGGAAATTACTCAGGATATACTTGCCAAATTACAATCTACTGGGTTAGTTGTGGGCGGAGTGAATTATACAATAGAATCGGTTTATATTAAATAAGGGAAACTATGAATAAGATTTATATAGGTTTGCTATGGGTAGCAATGTTATTTGCTACAGTTTCATGTTCTACGGAAGTGGAGCACGAGATTACACAGGTGGCATCGCCTGTGTTGGTATCTTCTACTCCAGCTTCAGAAGCCTCTGGAGTGGAACTGGGTGAGGTGACTATTAGTTTGACGTATGATAAAAATGTGTTTTTTGCATCTAAAAACAAGGATTTGTTATCTATCTCAAACGATGGAAGTATTATTAGTGCAGATGTGATAGGTTCAAGTCCTACATTGGTGGTAGTGGCCAATTGTCCTTCCAGAAGTACAACTTATACCCTTTCCATTCCGGAAGGTCTGGTGACAGGGCCTAATGAGATGCCCGCACCGGCTGTAGAACTGAGTTTTACGACTCAAGGGGTAGATGCGGCCGTCAATACACTCACAGCGGAGGCCCAGAAAGTATATGATTTTTTGGTAGAGACGTATGAACAGAAGACAATCTCAGGTACGATGGCACAAGTCAACTGGAATACGGATGAGGCCGTGCAAGTAAACACCTGGACAGGTAAATATCCAGCATTGAACTGTTTCGATTATATTCATCTTTATGCGTCAAATACAGGTGAAGGTAGCTGGATTGATTATGGAGATATAACTCCGGTTCAAGAATGGTGGGACAATGGAGGTTTGGTAGCGGCCATGTGGCACTGGAATGTTCCTAAATCGGAGGGTAGCAATGAGATGTCTTTCAATATGGAAGGAAATAATTTCAATATTGACAATGCTTTCACGGAAGGTACGTGGGAGTATAATGTAGTGAATGAAGATTTGGCGAAAGTGGCAGGTTATTTGAAACTTTTGAAAGATGCCAATATTCCGGTAATCTGGCGCCCGCTGCATGAAGCGTCAGGTGGCTGGTTCTGGTGGGGCAAGAATGCCGACAGCTTCAAGAAACTCTGGATAAAGATGTTTGATTATTTCAAAGCACAGGGTTTGAATAACTTGATTTGGGTATGGACCGCGGAAACGGGAGATGCTGACTGGTATCCGGGTGATCAGTATGTGGATATTGTTGGTCGTGACTTGTACGGTAAAACGGCGGCAGAATGTGTGTCTCAATATCAGGCTATTGCAGAAGAATATAATAATAAGATGGTGACGTTGAGTGAATGTGGAGCTTATCTTGATACAAATACCATATTGGGAACACTTTCGGAGCAATGGAATGCAGGTGCCAGATGGTTGTGGTTTATGCCTTGGTATGACAGTGACGGACAGTCTATTCCGTATGTGGGTGAAGCATGGTGGCAGGATGCCATGTCGCAGGACTATGTGATTACCCGTGACCAACTTCCTTCTTTCAAGTGAAATTGAGTCGTGACAGGAGATAGGAACATTTTTTCAAAAGGTGGAAACGTATAGGTATATGTTAAGATTGTATCATCTTGTCGGATAAAATGTTCCTATCTTTGCTAATGTGGAACGGTAAAACTAATTATTATGAAAATATCGAATCTTCTTTTTTCAATCATGTTTTTTGGACTTGGAATGGCGGCTTGTGGTGGCCAACCGGGAAACAGGTCGGCATCGAGAGAACAAACACCGGAGGCATCTGCCATGTTGGAGATACTCGTGAAATTGCCTCAGCAGAAACAATTCATGTTCGGGCATCACGATGATCCGGTATATGGTATCGGTTGGGATGGAGACTCAGCACGTAGTGATGTGAAAAGTGTATGTGGTGATTATCCGGCCATGATGTCTTTTGACTTGGGTCGTATTGAAATCTATGGAGACAAGAATCTGGATAATGTGTCGTTAGACCGTATTCGGAAAGAGGTAGTGGCACAATATGAGCGTGGAGGTATGTCTTCTTTCAGTTGGCATGTGGACAATCCGGTGACGGGAAAAGATTCGTGGGATGTAAGTGACTCGACTGTGGTGAAGTCAGTCTTGCCTGGAGGAGTGAATCATGAGAAGTTCATGGGATGGCTGGATAAAGTGGCCGATTATCTGAATTCGATACAAACATCAGAAGGGATAAAGGTGCCGGTGCTGTTCCGTCCATGGCATGAGCATACGGGAAGCTGGTTCTGGTGGGGACAAAATCTTTGTTCTACAGAAGACTATAAGGCACTTTGGCGGATGACGTATGAACGGATGCAGGAAAAGGGAGCTACCCAGTTGTTGTATGCTTACTCTCCAGGGATAGAGCCTAAGGACTCTACGGAGTATCTGGAACGCTATCCGGGCGATGATATTATTGACCTGATAGGGGTAGATGCATATCAGTTTGACCGGGAGGCATACGTGAAAAGTCTGGATAATATGCTTGCTATCATGACACAAGTGGGAAAGGCACATCAAAAGGCAATCGCAGTGACAGAGACTGGATACGAAACCATTCCAGATTCATTGTGGTGGACACAAACTTTAATGCCCGTCATCGAAAAGTATCCGATAAGTTATGTCCTGGTGTGGAGAAATGCCCGCGAAAGAGAGAATCATTATTACGCACCTTATCCGGATCATCCGTCGGCTACTGATTTTGTGAATTTCTATAATGATTCACGCACGTTGTTTGCAAGAGATATGAAAAATGTGAAATAATAAATATAAATTGATTAAGATGAGTACCTTTGAAGACAAAGTAAAAAAACTGTTTGTGCAGCATGAAGAGCTGATTACTCGTAAGAATGAACCTGTGGAAATGACAAATGGGGTATATACCCGTTACAAATATCCGGTAGTGACTGCGGCTCATACCCCGGTGTTCTGGCGTTATGACTTGGATGAAAAGACAAACCCTTATCTGATGGAACGTATCGGCATGAATGCAGCCATGAATTCCGGAGCTATTAAGTGGAACGGTAAATATGTATTGGTGGTCCGTGTGGAAGGAGCCGACCGTAAATCTTTCTTTGCAGTGGCTGAAAGTCCGAATGGGGTGGATAATTTCCGTTTTTGGGATTATCCGGTGACCATGCCTGATGATGTGATTCCGGCTACTAATATTTACGACATGCGCTTGACGGCACATGAAGACGGTTGGATTTATGGTATCTTCTGTGCGGAACGTCATGATGACAATGCTCCGGCGGGTGATTTATCGTCGGCTACGGCTACGGCTGCCATTGCCCGCACAAAAGACTTGAAGACCTGGGAGCGTTTGCCGGACTTGAAATCAAAGAGCCAGCAGCGTAATGTTGTACTTCATCCGGAGTTTGTGGATGGCAAATATGCGTTTTATACCCGTCCGCAGGATGGATTTATTGACGCCGGAAGCGGTGGAGGTATCGGTTGGGCTTTGGTAGATGATATTACACATGCGGAAGTGAAAGAAGAAAAGATTATTGACTGTCGCTATTATCATACTATTAAAGAAGTGAAGAACGGTGAAGGACCTCATCCTATCAAGACTCCAAAAGGATGGCTGCATCTGGCACACGGTGTACGCGGATGTGCAGCGGGCTTACGTTATGTATTGTATATGTATATGACTTCGCTGGAGGATCCCACCAAGGTCATTGCGTCTCCTGGGGGGTATTTCATGGCTCCGGAGGGAGAAGAACGGATTGGGGATGTCTCAAACGTGCTGTTCACCAACGGTTGGATTGCGGATGAAGATGGAAAGGTGTTTATTTATTATGCTTCTTCCGATACACGAATGCACGTAGCTGTGTCTACGATAGATAAGCTGGTGGACTATTGTATGAATACGCCACAGGATGGTTTGACAACTACAGCTTCGGTTGAGACATTGAAACGATTGATTGATAAAAACATGAAATTGATGAAATAATAGAGAAAGGTAAGTGCTGCTATGATAAAACTCACGGAAAAAATTGGCTACGGATTTGGAGACATGGCTTCTTCTATGTTTTGGAAGCTATTTGGAGCCTATTTGATGATATTCTATACGGATGTGTTCGGACTACCGGCTGCAATGGTAGGTACAATGTTCTTGGTAACGCGTATTTGGGATTCTGTATTCGATCCGATTGTAGGGGTAATAGCTGACCGTACATCCAGTCGATGGGGAAAGTTCCGTCCATATTTGTTGTATCTGGCCGTTCCGTTTGGGTTAATAGGGGCACTTACCTTTTATACTCCTCCTTTCGGTGACATGGGGAAATTGGTGTATGCGTATATCACCTATTCATTGATGATGATGGTATATTCTGCTATCAATGTGCCTTACGCTTCATTGTTGGGAGTGATGAGTCCTAATCCGTCAGAACGTAATACGTTGTCTACGTATCGTATGATGTTTGCTTATCTGGGCAGTTTTATCGCTTTGTTACTGTTTATGCCAATGGTGAATTGGTTTAGCGGGCAGAGTAAGGAATTGGGTGAACAGCGGTTGGGCTGGTTTATGGCAGTAGTGGTGATTGCGGTGATGTGTGCTGTGCTATTCCTTGGTTGTTTCGCTTGGACCAGAGAGAGGGTGAAACCGATAAATGACAAGAAGACGTCTTTGAAGGAAGATATCAAGGATTTGTTTCATAATAAACCTTGGTGGATTTTGTTTGGAGCTGGAGTGGCCACATTGGTATTCAATTCCATCCGTGACGGAGCCGCTGTCTATTACTTTAAATATTTTGTGATAGAGGAAGAGTATCATACCATTTCGTTAATGGGAGTATCGTTTGTATTGAGTGGTTTGTATCTTTCTGTAGGACAGATTGCGAATATTGTGGGGGTGGTTCTGGCTGCTCCAATGAGTAATAAAATTGGAAAGAAGAGAACTTTTGCGCTTGCCATGTTGCTTGCTTCGGTGTTAAGTGTGATATTTTTCTGGTTTGATAAGGAGGATTTGACGTTGATTTTTGTATTTCAATGTCTGATAAGTGTATGTGCCGGCAGTATCTTCCCTCTGTTATGGTCTATGTATGCCGATTGTGCTGATTTCTCAGAGCTGAAGACAGGAAACCGTGCTACAGGATTGATTTTTAGTGCTTCGTCCATGAGTCAGAAATTTGGATGGGCCATTGGTACGGCGGTTACTGGATGGCTGCTGTCTTTCTTTGGATTTCAGGCCAATGCCGTACAGAGTGCAGAGACCATTCAGGGTATTAAGATGTTTCTAAGCTTGCTTCCGGCTGCGGCTGCATTTATTTCGATAGTCTTTATTCTCTTCTATCCATTGGGAGAACAGAAGATGAAAGGTATAATGGAACAGTTAAATTTAAAGAGAGAATCAAAAGATGAAGAATGAGAAGATAAATCAGTTCTGTACGGAGGTGAAAGCAGAACTGGAACAGAATATACTTCCGTTTTGGATGAACAAGATGATTGACTGTGAACATGGTGGATTTTATGGCCGTATAACCGGGGAGGATATACTGGATGCATCTGCATCAAAGGGGGCTATTCTGAATGCACGTATTTTGTGGACTTTCTCGGCTGCATATCGTCTGCTTCACAAAGAAGAATATTTGGAAACGGCCACACGTGCCAAACGTTATTTGATAGATTATTTCTATGACGTGGAGTTTGGAGGTATTTATTGGGAATTGGATTGTGAAGGGAACCCACTTGATACCAAAAAACAGATTTATGCCATTGGCTTTGCCATTTATGGGTTGAGTGAGTATGCACGTGCGACGGGAGATTCGGAAGCTTTGGACTATGCTTGCCAATTGTTTGAGGCAATTGAAAAATATAGTTTTGATGTAGACGAGAACGGATACTTAGAAGCGCTGACGCGTGACTGGTACCCGATAGAAGATATGCGTTTGAGTGATAAGGATGAGAATGAGAAGAAAACGATGAATACGCATCTGCATATTCTGGAACCGTATACTAATCTGTATCGTGTATGGAAAGATGAGCGGTTGAAGCAACAGATTGTCAATTTGGTCAATTTGTTTTTAGATAAGATATTGGATGCAAAAACGTATCACCTGAATCTGTTCTTTGAGGATGACTGGACCAATAAGTATCAGATAGTATCCTACGGACATGATATTGAAGCTTCGTGGTTGATACATGAAGCGGCTTTGGTGGTGGGTGATCAGGAATTGTTGAAGGAGGTAGAACCAGCTATTGTGAAGATTGCTGTGGCAGCCGATGAAGGTCTGAATCCGGATGGTAGCATGATTTATGAGAATTTTGTTGATAAAGGAAAGATTGACCGTGAACTGCACTGGTGGGTTCAAGCCGAAAATGTGGTAGGCCATGTGAATCTTTATCAGCATTTCGGTGATGAAGAAGCGTTGCAAATCGCATTGCAATGCTGGGATTTCATTCAAGCGAAACTGGTAGATAGAGTACATGGTGAATGGCACTGGAGTTTGTATGCAGATGGCACTGTCAATACAAAAGATGACAAGGCTGGATTCTGGAAATGTCCTTATCATAATGGACGTATGTGCATGGAGATTTTGGAACGTTTCGCTTGAGTTAAACTGCAAAATAAACTATATCATGAAAAACATTCGAAATTGGGCAATGGCTTCTATCGTTTGCGCTGGAAGTCTTGTAGGAACGGCCCAACCTTCTCCTGCTATTCCAGCTGACCCGGCGATTGAAGCGCACATTCAGAAATGGCTGGAGAAAATGACGCTTGAGGAGAAAGTGGGTCAGATGTGTGAAATTACGGTGGATGTCGTAACTGATTTTCCCGGAAGCAAGGATGGCTTCAAACTGAGCGAGGCAATGCTGGATACGGTGATAGGCAAATATAAAGTGGGTTCTATTTTGAATGTGCCTTTGAGCGTGGCACAAAAAAAGGAGGTATGGGCTTCCGCAATCCGTCAGATTCAGGAGAAGTCGATGAAGGAAATTGGAATACCGTGTATTTATGGAGTAGATCAGATTCATGGAACTACTTATACGCTTGATGGAACCTTGTTTCCTCAAGGTGTGAATATGGGAGCTACTTTTAACCGGGAGCTGGTGCATCGTGGCGCAGAAATTTCAGCTTATGAAACGAAGGCCGGATGCATTCCATGGACTTATGCTCCAGTGGTGGATTTAGGTCGTGACCCCCGATGGCCACGTATGTGGGAGAATTATGGTGAAGACTGTCTGGTGAATGCGGAGATGGGGGTGGAAGCTGTAAGAGGTTTTCAGGGTGAGGACCCGAATCACATAGGTAAATATAATGTCGCTGCTTGTATGAAGCACTATATGGGATATGGAGTTCCGGTATCAGGTAAGGATCGTACACCTTCTTCTATTTCTCGTTCAGATTTGCGTGAAAAACATTTTGCTCCGTTTTTGGCTGCAGTAAAGGCGGGAGCTTTATCGATAATGGTGAACTCCGGGGTTGACAATGGAATGCCTTTCCATGCCAATAAAGAGTTATTGACGAAATGGTTGAAAGAAGATTTGGCTTGGGACGGAATGATAGTTACTGACTGGGCAGATATCAATAATCTTTGTACACGTGACCATATTGCCGCTACCAAAAAAGAGGCGATAAAAATAGCAATTAATGCGGGTATTGATATGTCAATGGTACCTTATGAGGTAAGTTTCTGTGATTATCTGAAGGAATTGGTGGAAGAAGGTGAAGTGCCGATGAGTCGCATTGATGATGCAGTGGCCCGCGTGTTGAGATTGAAATATCGGTTGGGACTTTTTGAGAATCCTTATTGGGATATTGAAGAATATGACCAGTTTGGTTCTAAGGCATTTGCTGATGTGGCTTTACAGGCTGCAGAAGAGTCAGAAGTCCTCTTGAAAAATGACAATAATCTTCTTCCTTTAAAGCGTGGAGTAAAGATTCTGCTTGCCGGTCCGAATGCAAATTCAATGCGTTGCTTGAATGGAGGATGGTCGTATTCTTGGCAAGGACATCGGGCAGATGAATTTGCTGGAGTTTATCATACAATCTATGAAGCATTGTGTGAAAAATTTGGAGAAGGAAATATCGTGTATGAGCCAGGCGTGACATATGCACCCTATAAAAATGATAATTGGTGGGAAGAAAATATGCCTGAGATTGAAAAAGCAGTATCGGCCGCAGACGAAGTAGATGTAATTATAGCTTGCATTGGCGAGAATTCTTATTGTGAGACTCCGGGTAATATGAATGATTTGACTTTGTCGGCCAACCAATGTGAGTTGGTGAAGGCGTTGGCTGCTACAGGGAAGCCTGTGGTCCTGGTTTTGAATCAGGGAAGACCTCGTATTATTAATGATATTGTACCGTTGGCAAAAGCAGTAGTAAACATTATGTTGCCTAGTAATTATGGAGGAGATGCACTGGCCAACTTGTTGAGTGGAGAGGCCAATTTCAGTGCCAAGATGCCTTTCACTTATCCTCGTTTTATTAACTCATTGGCTACGTATGACTATAAGCCTTGTGAGAATATGGGACAAATGGGAGGTAACTACAATTATGATGCGGTGATGGATGTGCAGTGGCCTTTTGGCTATGGCTTGAGCTATACAACGTATGAATATACGAACTTGAAGGTCAATAAAACGGTCTTTGGTGCGGATGATGAACTGGTCTTCAGTGTGGATGTAAAGAATACAGGAAAACGTGCAGGGAAAGAAGCTGTATTATTGTTCTCAAAAGATTTGGTAGCAAGCAGTACGCCTGATAATATACGTCTTCGTCATTTTACGAAAGTTTCTCTTTTACCGGGTGAAATAAAGAATGTGGTGATGAAGATTAAGGCAAGTGATTTGGCTTTTGTTGGGTATGATGGGAAATGGAGACTGGAAAAAGGAGATTTTAAGGTAAAATGTGGTAATTTGTGGATTGATCTTCAATGTCAGGAAACAAAGATTTGGGTAACTCCTAATCGCTGATGAACGTTTATCAAGGTAGAATTTCAGGATAATATAAAATTTACCCCCGCTACAAGTGTCTGTGGCGGGGGTTGTTTTTTATTTCATGACGTGTTGCAGACGAGTCAGGAAGTCGTCGGCTTCTTGCATGCTCAGACAGAGCGGGGGAAGCAGACGGATGACGTTCGTACCGCTGACACCGGTAAATACCTTCTGTTCGAAAAGCAGTTGCTTGCGGAGTTCCTTGATGGGCTCTTCAAACTCCAGGCCAATCATCAGACCGCGTCCACGTACTTCCTTGATGCCTTTGAAGTGTTTCAGTTCTTCCAGCAGGTGGGCACCGACTTTGGCTGCATTTTCAACTAAGTTTTCTTCCTTCATCACATCGAGTACGGCGATGGCAGCGGCACAAGCCAAATGATTGCCTCCGAAGGTAGTTCCCAACTGACCGTACACCGGGGTAAATTTCGGGCTGATCAGTACGGCTGCCATCGGGAAGCCGTTGCCGATACCTTTGGCTACCGTAATCATGTCCGGGCGGACATCGCTGTACTGGTGGGCGAAGAATTTACCGCTTCGTCCGTAACCTGACTGAATTTCATCCACAATCATCACGGTATTGGTTTCGTCGCAGGCCTGGCGCATGGCTTTCAGGAAATCAGTGTCGGGTACCTGAATACCTCCTACGCCCTGGATGCCTTCAATAATCACGGCACAGACATCCCCTTTGGCCAGTTCGGCTTTCAGGGCTTCCGTATCGTTCAGCGGAAGGTAGGTGACATGGCCGTTGTCATTGATAGGAGCAATGATCTTGGGGTTGTTAGTCACTTCTACTGCCAGTGAAGTACGTCCGTGGAACGCTTTGGCGAAAGAGACGACGCGGGTACGTCCGTTGTAGAAAGAGGCCAGTTTCAAGGCATTTTCGTTGGCTTCTGCGCCGGAGTTAATCAGGAAAAGCTGGTAATCGTCGTAGCCGCTGATGGCTCCTAAGCGGTCGGCTACTTCCTGTTGCAGTTTGTTGATGACAGAATTGGAATAAAATCCCAATGTGGCTACTTGTTTGCTGATGGCTTCCACGTAGTGGGGATGTGCGTGGCCGATGGAGATTACGGCATGGCCTCCGTAGAGGTCGAGGTATTCCTGGCCTTTGTCGTCCCATACATGACAGCCTTTTCCTTTGACGATGTTGACATCGAAGAGGGGATATACGTCGAATAATTTCATACTTCTGTTAAGATTAAGAATGAAGAATAAGATGAAATCTCTTTCAGAACTTATTCTTCATTAATTTATGTTTTGCAGTCCTGCGGGAAGATGCGAGAAAGGCGATAAACTCTCGTTCTTCCTCTGGGTAGAGGACTTGTTGGTTAGAATGCGCTCGGTTTCAGTTTCAGTCCTACGGTTTCTTCCAGGTTGAACATCAGGTTCATGTTGTGTACGGCCTGGCCGCTGGCCCCTTTCAGCAAGTTGTCGATGCAGGAAACGATGAGCAGCTTGTCACCGTGCTTCTCCAGATGAATCAAACATTTGTTGGTGTTGACCACCTGCTTCAGGTCGATATTCTTGTCCACGATGTGGGTGAAAGAATCTTCTGCATAGTACTCTTCGTACATTTTCACGATTTCTTCCAGTTCCACTTTCGTCTTTACCACGATGGTGGCGAAGATGCCGCGCGGGAAATCACCTCGGTAAGGGATGAAGTCGATTTCAGAATGGAAACTGTTCTGCAACTGTTGCAGGGATTGCTTGATTTCCGGTACGTGCTGGTGGGCAAACGGTTTGTAGATGCTGAGGTTGTTGTTACGCCAGCTGAAGTGGCTGGTAGCTCCCGGTTTGACACCGGCTCCGGTACTTCCTGTAATGGCGTTGACCATGATGTCGTCGTTCAGCATCAGGTGTTTGGCCAACGGCAGCAGTCCGAGCTGGATGCAAGTGGCAAAACATCCCGGGTTGGCCACGTGTTTGCTCTTGCAGATAGTCCGGCGGTTCAGTTCCGGCAGACCGTATACGAAGTCGTGGTCGTCCGATTTGATGCGGTAGTCCATGGAGAGGTCGATGATTTTCAAGTCCTCGGGTACGTTGTGGCTTTCCATGAACTTCTTTGTATCTCCATGGGCCGTGCAGAAGAAAAGCACGTCGATGGTGTCGAGTGGAAGTTCGTCGGTGAATACCAAATCGGTTTCCCCATACAGCCCTTCGTGCACATCGGTAATCTTGTTACCGGCATTGCTGGAACTGTTGATGAATTTGATCTCTACATCCGGGTGGTTGATGAGCAGGCGAATCAGTTCGCCTGCTGTATATCCTGCACCTCCTATAATTCCTACTTTAATCATATATTGGCCTCGTCTTTATGGTTTGCATAATACGCACGAAGCGGAGTAGAAAGCACTTTGATGAAGCCTTTGGCATCTTCAGCTGTCCATCCTTTCTGCATTTCACCATATTCACCGAACTTGTTCTTTACCAAGTCGTCTTTAGAGTCTACGCCTACGGTAGAGAAGCAGTACGGACGAAGTTCCAGAATGGCTGTTCCGTTGACGTTACGCTGAGATTCCTGCAGCATGGCTTCGATGTCACGCATTACCGGTTCCAGGTACTGGCTTTCATGCAGGAACATGCCGTACCAGTTGGCTACCTGGTCTTTCCAATACTGCTGCCATTTGCTCAAGGTATATTTTTCCAGGAACTTGTGGGCACCGATAATCAGCATTGGAGCGGCTGCTTCGAAACCTACACGTCCCTTGATGCCGATGATGGTGTCGCCTACATGCATGTCACGTCCGATACCGTAAGCTGCACCGATTTCCTCCACTTTCTGGATGGCTTTGATTTTGTCGTCGAAGATGACTCCGTTGACGGCATACAGCTCCCCTTTCTTGAATTCCAGTTTCAGCAGCTCGCTGCCTGTTTTGTTTACCTGTTTCAGGTAAGCGCTTTCCGGCAATCCCTGGGTAGAGTCCAGAATTTCACCGCCGCAGATAGAAGTTCCCCAGATACCTACGTTGTAAGAATATTTCAGTTTGGTGAAGTCGGCTTCAAATCCGTGTTCTTTCAGGTAGTTGATTTCATATTCACGGCTCAATGCCATATCACGAGTCAGGGTGATGATTTCCACGCCCGGAGCCATTACCAGGAAGGTCATATCGAAACGTACCTGGTCGTTCCCTGCACCGGTAGAACCGTGTGCGATGGCGTGTGCACCGATTTCGTTGGCATAGCGGGCAATGGCCAGCGCCTGGAAGATACGTTCAGAGCTTACAGAAATAGGATAGGTTCCGTTACGGAGTACGTTACCGAATACCATGTATTTCAGACTCTTTTCGTAGTATTCCTGAGTTACGTCGATGGTGACATATTTCGTGGCTCCCAGTTTGTATGCGTTTTCTTCGTTTTTCTTCAATTGTTCGGGACTGAATCCGCCGGTGTTGGCACATGCCGCATATACTTCATATCCTTTTTCCTTTGCCAGGTACATCACGGTGAAAGATGTATCCAATCCGCCGCTGAAAGCAACGACAACTTTTTTCTTTTCTTCCATGGTTCTTATCTTTTTAAGGAGAAGTCTTCCAAGACTGGTTTCGGGAGGGGAAGGCTTCGTCGTCAGTTATTTTTGTATTTTAGAAATTGTTCACTTTGTCATCTGTATGCAGGGCCGGATCGTACAGCATGGCGGTGCAGATACAGAATTTACGTTTCTTGGCCATCAGGATTTCGTGGTTGATGCAGCCTTCGCATCCTTTCCAGAATGATTCATCGTCTGTCAGTTCATTGAAAGTGACGGGCACGTATCCCAGTTCCGTATTCATTTTCATGACGGCAGCTCCTGAAGTCAGACTGAAAATCTTGGCTTTCGGCCATCGCAGGCGAGCCAAGGTGAACGAAGCGTGTTTGATACGTTTGGCCAGTCCCAAACCTCTGTACTTCGGGTGTACAATCAATCCGGAGGTAGCCACATATTGTTTATTACCCCATGATTCGATGTAAGTAAATCCGGCAAAGTCGTCTCCGCACAAGGCGATGATGGCTTTTCCTTCCTTCATCTTGGTAGCTACATATTCGTGTGTACGTTCGGCAATACCTGTACCGCGGACTTTAGCTGCTTCTCTAATCGTGTCCAATATTGTGTCAACGTAAACCTCGTGTGAGGCGTCGGCTACCATTACATCAATTTGTTTAGTAGGTTCCATTCTTGTTCTTTATTCTATTATAATTAGTTTATATTCGGGATGATAGTAGAAAGGGCATGTTTGACTTCCGTACGCGTGCAGTTTTCACGTATTACCAGCATGATGGTATCATCACCGGCAATGGTACCGATAATTTCGTGGAAGTTGTGCATGTCAATGTCGTAAGCCAGGCTGCTGGCGTATCCGGGGCGAGTCTTGATTACGGCGATGTTGTTGGAGAACTCAATAGAGATGAAACCATTGTGTCGCAGCATCTCACTGGCCTTCTGCGGCTCGGTCATACGTTTGTACATAGTGTTGTTCGGCAACACGTATACATAATTTCCATTCATGCTGGCGGCTTTAGCTACCTTCAGTTGTTTTAAGTCGCGTGACAAGGTGGCTTGTGTCAATTGGAATCCTTCTTTCGTCAACTCTTGCAAGAGTTCGTCCTGACTTCCAATCTCCTTGCTGGAGATAATCATTTTGATGGAATCAAGTCTGCTATTCTTGTTCTTCATTGTATAATTATTCTTTTGTGGCTGCAAAAATACAGATATATTTTGAATATCATGCATAAATTCTTATTTTTTTAGGGGGTTTTTCTAAAAAACGCATGAATATAATGAATAAATAACCAAAACTGATTTTGTTTTGTATCTTTGTGCAGTTTTATAGAAAAAGAGAAATATGGAGACCACAATCTTGCAAAAAGAGAAAGACCCGATGGGGACTGCGATATATGAGTATTTCAAGACTGGAAAAGCCGGAAGGTTGAGGGTATTCTCCTCTCAGTTTGAGGAGGATGAGATTCCGGTGAAGGATTTGTTCCGTACGTATGCCCACATGCCGATGCTGGAGCAGACCGCCTTGAATCTGGCAAAAGGAAAAATTTTAGATGTCGGTGCAGGTAGCGGATGTCATTCGCTGGCTTTGAAGGAAATGGGAAAGGAATCGTTAGCTATCGATATTTCACCACTTTCAGTAGAGGTGATGCAGGCCCGTGGGGTGGATGCAAAGTTGGTAAATTTGTTCGATCCGCATTTTGCAGAGCGTTTCGATACCATCCTGATGCTGATGAACGGGTCGGGGATTATCGGTCGGATAGAGAATTTCGGACCTTTCTTCCAGCGGATGAAGTTGTTGCTGAATCCCGGCGGATGTATTCTGATGGATTCCAGTGATTTGAAATACTTGTTCGAGGAAGAAGATGGAAGTTTTGTAGTCGATTTGGCAGCCGATTATTATGGACAATTGGATTTCCAGATGCAGTACAAACAAATAAAAGGAGAAGCATTCGACTGGCTGTATGTGGATTTCAATACATTGAGTCTGTATGCTTCCCAATATGGCTTCAAGGCCGAGTTGGTGAAAGAAGGCAGTCATTATGACTACCTGGCCCGACTTACCTTGTAGGTCTTCGTTTCTTTTTCCACCAGAGGTAATATCCGCTGAGTGGAAGTACTCCCCCGATGAAGGCCGCCAGGAAATAGAGTACTTTGGTGTATACTCCTCCCCAACTTCCGGTGTGGAAGGCATAAAACCAACCTTTCAGCTTTTGGGAGCGAGGCGTATCTGCCGAGGTGATGATTCGGGTGAGTGTGCCGTTTGCTGGATTGAACTCTACGGTATCCGTTCGCCTCAGGTTATGCCCTTGGTTGACCTGTATTTTGTTTTTTTCGATACGCAAGGAGGCATAGTCGGGATACTGGGACTGTACCTGCCGGAAAGCTTTATCCCATGCCGAATAGTCAGTCTCTGCTTTTCCCTTTCCTTTCGTACGTATGCCGTCTGCCTCCTGCGGGGCAGAGTGGGAATGAGAGGATGCGGACGAGGTAACAGTGCCTCCGAAGAGTCCGTAGGCCAACGACCGGTACCATCCGAACGACCAAGTGAGGCCGGTGAGGGCCATGACCAGCAGGAAGAGGGTGGAGTAGAATCCGAGGGTTACGTGACTGTCGTACCAGAAACGGCGCCAGCCTTTGGTACAGGACACCTGCAATCGGTTGTGCAAGGCCTTCCGGCTGCGTGGCCACCAAATGATGAGTCCGCTCACCAGAATCACGACCATTAGTAAGGTGGAGATGCCGACGATTACTTTTCCGGTAGAAGAAGCTCCTTTTTGAGGAGGTGGATTCAACAGCCAGCGGTGCAATTTTCGCATGGTCTGGAAGAACGGATAGCTTTGGGTCCATCCGTTCACCTCTCCCGTATAAGGATTCACGCTCAAGTTTTTCTTTCCGGCATTCTGAAAGGTGACCATGACGGGTTCGTCGGCTGCGCCCCCGTATTGGAGGGCACTCAGCCTTAACGAATCGGCAATCTGTGTCTTCAGGCGAGCTATCAGTTCCGAAGGAGGTAATAGAGTAGCTTCGCCTTCCGGTACTTCTACCTTATATATAGATGGATTCAACCGCTGGGTGATTTCCTTCTCGAAGACCAGCGTGGCACCCGAGAAGCAGATGACCGAAAGAATGATTCCCAACGGGATGGAGATCCATCGATGTATTTTTCCGAATAATTTTCTCATTTTTAAAAGTTATTGCGCGGTTAATGCGATTTTGCCTACCGTCGTAATTTCGTCGGCTTCCACTTCCAGGCCTTTGACAGCTTCACCTGTTTCCGGATTGATTTTATAAAAAGTGGGAGTAGCTCCTTCTTCGGTGGTCAGTACAGGTAGGTAGAAATACTTGTTTTCCAGATAGGGAGCATTTCCGAAAGAAGAAATCAGGTTCTTGTCGGGCAGTCCCGTGATGGAAATCAGTTTTTGCTCGCTGGCCTTGAAGATAACCAGCTCATTCTTGGGCGCATTGACGCCCAGGGTGGTCACTTCTTCGATACTGCATCCGTAGTTGTTGAGCAGGAAATAGTCGCCGCCTACATGCCAGCAACGGAATAGCGGGTGTCCGGTAGCACCTTCCATGGTTTCCAGGTTGCAGTAATACTCGTCGAAGCGGGTGCTCCCGGCCGGAATGCGGACCACTCCCGAAGGAAGTTTACCTTGTACCTTGGCTTTCAGATTGGCATCAGCTGCCGGTTGGGTGGCCGTACGTCCGTATCCTCCGGAGAAGACATACAAGTTGCCGTCGTCGTCACTCCAGATGGTCTGGTAATATTGAGAGCGCATGCGTCCGCAGGCAAAACCGATTTTATCCGTCTGGGCAATGACAGGGGGTTCGTCGAAACTGCTGCCGCTATAGATGGCAATGTAGGCGTTGTCCGGGTATTGGGTCGACGGGATTTGTCCGGCGGTGTATTTGCCGCTGCCGGTCCCTCCGTCACCGGTAGCCACATAGTCCTGACTCAGTACCTTATCAGGCCAGGTATTTACACCGTAGTGGCTCATTCCCATCGGAATGATGGAAGTGTAAAGCTTTCCGTTGGCTTCTACGAATCCGGCCATGGTTACTTTCTCGCCGTTGCCTAAATAGTTTTCTGCTAAGATATCTTTCTGGTTGGTGCTGGTGGTTCCGGTTTTGGCGTTCAGATAGTTGAACAAAAAGCCTTGAGCCGCATTGCCTTTGCTGTCGGTCTGTTTGGTATCTCCGGTTGACACAGTAATTACGTTGTCGCCCCAGGTGCCGTAAGTGGTGAAGCGGTTGAAAGTATAGTTGTATTTCTTTTGGGGTACGTTGTTCGCATCCAGGTAGTAGCAGCCTCCGGTGCCTTGCGAACCGTTGTTGTATTTGATGCCGAAGAAATAATTCTGGTCATAGAAAATCCAGTAAGAAATCTGTTCCTGGAATTCTTTTCCGTTGTTCAGTACCGAAATCTTTCCTTCGTCCAGACTTTCTGCCGTAAGCAGGTAAGAGGTACCTCCGGCAGTGACCGGAATGACATAATTCCCTTTGAAGTTGTTGTGACTCTGAAAGGTGGGGTCGTTGTCTTCCTTCTGACAATTTGTAAACAGGCTTCCCATGCAGAGTAAGCCCAGTGTGTACATCCAGTTTTTAGTGATCATATACTTGTATTTTTGATTGTGATAAGGGTGAATTAATTTCCAAAATAAACACGGAACTTGCCATAGAAAGCCCGTCCAGCTTTTTGCAGGCTAAAGTTGTCATACAGCTTCTCGTCCGTGAGGTTCCGGCATTCCAGCGAGAGGTTATAGCGCCCGTTGCGGATGCTGTAGCCCAGCGATAGATTGTGTGAAAGCTGGGTCGGTACCCGGATTTTCGTAGAAGAGTCGCCGAACTTTTCCCAATACAAGGGAAAATCGTGCTGGTAGAAGCAATCCCATCCTAATGTCAGGGTATTGCCTTTGGCAAACAGGTCGTGCCAAGAGAAGTTGGCATCGAAGTTGGCATAGCGGTAGGGCAGGTTCGGGATGCGCTGTCCGTAGGTCAGGGCATTCTGTCCGCTGCTGGCCGCCCGCTTCTTTTCTTTGTCGCGGATGTCGAGGTTATTGAACGTACCTCCCATGTTGAACCAGTTACTATAGTTGTAACGAAGGGATACGTTGAATCCTTTGGTCTCTACCCGTCCGTGGTTGGTATAGCTACCGTAACTGGTACCGCCTACCGTAGAGAGGTCACGCTTGATGTAATCCTGGGTGTTGCGGTAAATCACCCCTCCCTCTGCATACAGTCCGTGTTTGCCCCATTGCTTGCTGTAGCTGGCACTGAGGTTCACATTGTCACTGCGTTCCGGTTTCAAGTTCGCTTTTCCTGCTTCCAGGTCACCGTCACCGAACAATTCCTGGGTGCTGGGCATGCGCAGTGCCTTTTCATACGAAAGCTTCAGTTGGATATCTTTGTGCAGGAAATACGTGCCGGCTGCTCCATATCCGAAGGAGTTGACGCTTTGTGATATTCGGGTGTTATTTCCTACGTTGTTGTCACTCAACTGTACTGTACCTTCGCTGAATGAATGATAATGCTTGCCGAAAACCGACAAGTTCCATTTTTCTGAAGGCATCAGGCGGTAGGAGAGACCGGCGATATTCTTTCGGCTTTGGGTTGGGTCGTCGAAGTCTTCCAGTACCGAGTTCTTTTCGATGAGGCTACGCCCCGTACGGCGGAAGGTGCTGAACACGTTGTTGAACGTAAAAGAATGTATCTTGCCCAGTCGGTACCCGGCCGTGAACGTGGCGTTCCAGTTGGTGTTTATCTGCTCGCTGAACTGGTGGTTCTGTTCTCCGGCGGTCGAGCGGGGGATGCGGTCGCCTAACCAGTTATATTTATACATGGCCGTATCCACATTGGTCGTCAGATTGTGGTTGTAGTTGGCCGTCACTGTCACATCCAGTCCTTTGGTGAAAAGATTGCTTTTGCGGTATTCCACTGAAGGTACGACCGAGAATCCGTGACGGTGTTTCTGTCCGAACACGATTTCTTGGTACACGCCGTTTTGTATCTCTTTGTAGAAATGTGAATAGGCCACGTTGAACATCAATCGGTCGGCCCAGCTTTTGCCTGTCACGCCGATTTTTCCGATGACTGCCTCGTTGTGGAAGGTATCGTTGAAGCGTTTCACGTGCTGGATGTGGCTTTCGTCGCTGATGGACGTGTTGTTTTCGTGGTTGAACTCCTCCACCCAGTTGTCAATGTAGTAATTGTTGTCCGAGTAGTTCTGGTATGCGTTGATTTCATACGTCAGTCCGTTCTTGAAACTCTGTCCGAAATTGACATACGATTTGTGTGTATTGAAGGAACCGTAGGAATACGATGCGTCCAGGAACCAGTTCCGTCTCTGTTTGTTGGTCACGATGTTGATGACCCCTCCCAAGGCATCAGTACCGAAGCCTACGGGTACCACTCCCTTATACACCTCAATACGTTCGGCAAAGTTCACGGGAATGTTGTTCAGGTCGAAAGCGGTTCCGGCTCCCTCCTGTGGTACGCCATCGATGAATACCTTCACGTGCTTGCCGCTGAAGCCGTCGAGCATCAATTGTATGTCCGAGCCTACACCGCCCGATTCGCGCAGTTTCATTCCCGGAAGTTTCTGGAGCGCTTCGCTCAGGTTTTTGGTCGAGTTTTGCAGTTCCTTGGTATCTACAGCCACCGCATTGAAGGCCGACCGTTTGACGCGTCCCACTCCGCTGGACACCACTACCACTTCTTCCAGTTCGGTCACGGAAGGTTTCAGAATGATGTGTTGACGGCTGCGTCCGTCGGCCTGGATTTCTACTTCTTTTTCTGCTGTCTCAAAACCGATGGCCGAAACCACCAGCGTGTATTTTCCGGCAGGCGCTTTCAGGTGGTACAGGCCTTTTTCATTGGTTGTGCAACCGTATTGCGTACCTTTCAGATATACCGTGGCAAAGTCGACGATGCTTTTGTCCGAGGAAAGCACTTTCCCCGACAACAAGGCACGTCCTTGGGCAGAGACTCCCACGCCAATACACCAGCACAATACAAAGAATACACCCCATTTTAAGTTTTCGCTTCCCCGCGAAAAAGCTGAATTTCTCATTTACTGTAATTCGTATTTGTTGTTTCGCACTAATTTTCTGCCTGCAAAATTAGTATGGTTGTGCGGAGAAGGCAATCGCCAAAAGTGGGTAATTTAGACGAAGTATAAATACCTATTTGTGGGTATTGCAAGCTTGCACGCTTTGTGACAGAACGAATTACAGTAGTGTGTACTTTATAAAATGTGGAAATGCTGCAAGGCTTTCAGGATGCCGTCGTCGTCGACTGAGGTGGTTACGTAATCGGCTACC
>ERZ779913.75-NODE-75-length-51793-cov-7.48806_pt1 | contig 51793 bp, 41 predicted proteins | sample MGYA00511547_ERZ779913 | MGnify/ENA primary metagenome ERZ779913 (study PRJEB29588, sample SAMEA2149539) | human gut metagenome | biome: human gut; feature: human-associated habitat; material: faeces | place: Denmark | collected 2008/2010 ...
CCCTCTCGAAAGCGGGTGCAAAATTACGCACTTTTTCGCTTTCTCCAACTTTTACCCACACTTTTTTTCAAACTTTTTGCAAGAAAATTCATAAAATACTGTGTTTCAGGTATGTTTTACGGCAGGTTTTCCGGAATAAGGAAAAGGAAGCCGGGAAGGGTACTCAATATATTATTACGCGCGTTCAGGTGCGCGCGCGCCTGGACCGTGCAAAAATGAGCCGGAAAGGTGAAAATTCCTGCCGGATGGGACGAAAAATACCTCTGGAAGGATGGGATTCTTTATCGGATGACACGAAAAAAATCCGAAAATACTCCCCGAGGAATGGAAAAAATGTTCGTTCGGGCGGAAAATTCATTCCAGAAAATGTGGATTTTTCCTTTGAAAAGCCCCGGGAAAAGTACGAAAATGATGAAAACGGGGAGAAAAATTTCTTTCCCTGCACGGGAAAAAACATGAAAATTATCCCGACGGCAAGGAAAAAATGTCTGAAACTGGGTAATGGAAAGCGAAAAAAGCGGATTTTTCTTTTGAAAAAATTCAGGAGAAGCATAAAAAATACGGGAATGAGATGAAAAATTTCTCAGTTCCGCTCGGGAAAAGGCAAGAAAAATTATTCCGACGAAGCGAAAAAATCTCAGGAAACGGATGATCCGGATGGAAAAAGCAGCAGATTTTTTCGTAGACGGACGGAAAAAGACAGAAATGCACGGGAAAAGAAGCTGAAAAATTTATCGAATCATCCGAAAAAAGCATGAAAAATATACGGCCGATAGGAATAAATTCTATCATTGACGGACGGTCGGGTTAAAAAAACGGATTTTTCCACCGGAAAAGTCAAGAGAAAAAAGCAAAAAAATCCGCAATCCGCATAAAAAGATCCCGAAAATACTGAAAAAACATGCCGGAATTTCCTCCGGTTTTTGTACAAAAAATATTTTGTTCTGTACAAATTCCTGAAAGTTTTGTACAAAAACATAAGATAGCAGCGGGAGAAACCGAAGGTAATACGAAAGAAATTTTTCCGAGACACCGCGTAATAGTACGGTCCGAAACAGAAAAATGATGAAATTTTATGCGAAAAAGGGAAAAAGCCCCCTCTTCTGCCGGGAACTATTACGAAATCCGAGAAAGGAGCAAAAACAAGCACACCTCAACTGGACCGTGAAGGGCTGTTCCTACCAGTTCAGGCACCTTTTAAAGAGAAAAACACCTGTTTTTGCCCTTCACACCCTTCACCGATAATATCGTCACTGCTCTTATCTGAGATAACAACCCCTCTAACGACTATTAATATTTCCCTATCGACATGATAAATTCCAGATATTCATTTGTCATGATATACACCGAACGCCATTCATGTGAAGGGCGTGAAGAGCAAAAGCGGCTAATTTATTTACTAAAGTGTCTAAAAATCATACACCATGTGTCAAATTATTAGACACCTCCAGCTAAGTATTATTTTACATACATCCTGATTATCAATACATTGCAACAATGGCACGCACTTTGCTATATTATAACCGAACAAACCATTAATAAACAGATGAAAGGACTCAAAACATATTTTACTTTTCTCAATAAGAACAAGATGTTCACACTTGTGAATATGGGAGGACTAAGCATTTCACTAATGTTCGTGTTATTAATAGCCAACATGGTGAGCCGACAACTGAGTATCGACAAAGAGCAGCCCCATGCTTCTCGTATTTATGCATTTGGCAATGAACAATACATCGGCTCACATTATCTGGTAGGAGAAATACTAAGTACCCAATATCCGGAAATAGAAGACTGGTGTGCCGTTAGCAATTTGGCATATACCGGTACCTACGTCTTACAAGAGACCAGAAAAGTAAAATTAAAGATTTTGGCATCCCGCAACAATTTCTTTCAATTCTTTTATTTCAAATTATTATCAGGACGTCCCGACCAGGTTTTAACAGACAAAAACAGCATTGTTCTAACCGAAAACGGGGCGAGAAAACTTTTTGGCAATGAACCAGCTATCGGTAAGGCTCTCCGACTATCCGCCAACAGCCAAGAAACATATACCGTAACAGGTATTATGAAAAACATCGACAACTCACTATTTCCCAGTGATATAGAAGCGATTGTCCCATACGATTTCATCGACTATATTGACAAAAGCAGCAGTATGCATGAACGCAACATGAACAATGCTGGAGGTGCAACTGTTTTTGCCCGCTTCCACGAAGGGACTAATCCCAATGATAAAGCTACACAAATGCTTGATTATTTGAAGAAGTATTACTGGATATATGCGCTTGGCTATATGAAGGAAGTAAAATGGGTATCCATGCACGATTTTCATTTCAGTGAAATTCCATCGAATGGTACCTTCCTGCAATACAGTTTTACAAAAGTAGTAATCTTCATCTGCGTAGGAATACTCATTCTGCTGATGGCAGTCTTCAATTATATAAGCATGAGCGTAGCCCAAACCAGCTATCGTGCCAAAGAAATGGCTACCCGAAGACTGCTGGGTTCTTCACGCCCCGATATCTTCTGGCGTATGATTGCAGAATCTTTCCTACTCACATTAGGCGCTTTTCTCCTCGCCTTTCTACTGGCAAGAGCTGTTGAGCCATTTGCTTCGGACTTGTTACAAGTGAACCTTGACCTGACTGGCGATTTAAATATTCTTACTCTGAGCATTTATCTGGCCGGTATCCTGCTGCTCTCTCTCCTTGCAGGCTTTGTTCCGGCAACCCTGCTCTCACGATATAATCCGCTGGATATAGTAAAAGGTAATTTCCGACGCAAGACAAAAGTCGTTTATTTACGCGGATTATACATCACACAAAGCAGTCTTACTCTTGCCATGCTGACTTGTGCAATCTATTTAAGTATCCAACTATATAATATCTTACATGAGCCGCTGGGATACAGTTACGGCAATATCCTCAACTATCCGGCACTGGTCAATAAACAGAAGTTGCAAACATTCCGCGACAAAGCCCGCACACTGCCATTTGTAAACAAGGTATGTTTCACACAAGGAACTCCCGCCGACCTTCAGGGAGAAAACAATGCCGTACAGATATATAACGGAAAAGGAGAAATACAAAACATACGATGGAGACATCTGACAGCCGATTCAACATTCATCCATCTGTTTCATCTGAACATCATAAACAACCATCTACCGGTTACGGAAGAAACAGCCTATTTCTTTTCCGACAGTGTATTCAATGCCTTGGGTCTCAGCCATGACGCAGATTATCTAAGAAGCAGTCCCCAGATGGGAAGCATGCATTATCCTGTAGCAGGAACATTCAAGGATATCAAGTCCGGTTCCATACTGGATACCCAATACCCGACCATGCTATCCATCATGCATCCGGACAGTATCTATCCGTGGAATATTCTGATAGAAGTAACTGGCAACGAGCTAACCTACTATAAAAAAGAGCTCGACAAGCTATATTCGGAAACAATAGAAGGGATCCCATTCGAGTCGGAATGGTATCACAATCAGGTAAAAGCGATATACAAAGACCTGACCAATTTACAGCATACGATAGGAATCTTTACCGGTGCCGCCCTGCTGATTTCTTTGCTCGGGCTAACTGCCATGAGTCTATATTTCATAGCACAACGCAAACGCGATATGGCTATCCGTAAAGTATTTGGATCGAGCAGCAGACAAGAAATGAAGCGACTGATACAATTCGCATTCAGTTCTTTGGTTATCAGTATTATAATTGCACTTCCGCTAGCTTACATCGGCATTATGCAAATCAACCGGATAACCCATTATCAAAGTACCATGCCCTGGTTGAGTGGAATCATCGCCTTTATTACCGTAACTGCCATATCGCTCGGTTCTGTTTATCTGATCAGCCGAAATGCGACCCACGAGAACCCTATAAAAAACTTAAAGACAGAATAAACATTACAACATTATGAAAACAATACTACGTAACCTGTTCTATACACTCAAGCGCTTTCGGACAGCTTCCGTACTCAACTTATTAGGACTGTCGACTGCCTTTGCGGCTTTCATACTGATTATGATGAAAGCAAGTTACGAATATAGCTTCGATACTTGTTATCCCAACCCCGACCGCCTGGTCGGACTAAATTTGGGAGAAGAGAAAGATAACTCCATCATGGCTCTTCCACGAGGACCGATTGATTTCCTCATCGAGCAGATACCCGGCATTGAATACGGGACTATCTATGCTCCCTGCTGGCAGAAACAGGCATTCTGCACCAATCCTGAAAGTCCGCAATATTTCTATGAAACCCCGTGGGCCGTATACCCCGATTTCGCAAAAGTTATCGGATTGCAGTTCGTAGAAGGCAGTGACAAGGACATGAATAAACCTGAAAGTATCATTATTTCGGAAAGCTATGCCCGCAAACTTTTCCCTAAAGGCAACGCCCTGGGCTCCTATCTCTATACGGAAGGCGACAATGGGCTGGTAAAGGGAATAGATAAGTTCAGAATATGTGGTATCTTTAAAGACCTCCCTGAGAACTGCCAGTTCAAAAATGATATGTTCATCCGGATGAGTGATTACCAAAAAGATGACTGGGCAAGCCAGAACTATTTTGCCTTTTTCCGGTTGAAACCGGGAGTTAGTGCAGCCGATATCAACCAGCAAATAGAAGCCAGCGGCGCCAACAAGCGACTGAATATTGTAGACAAAGGAAATCAACGACTCTACGTATTCCCCATCAAGAAACTTTATTACGATATGTCGGCATCCTATTACCTCAAGACAGGGGACCGTAGTACAATGGTATTGATTGTAAGCATCGGATTACTGATTATCATCATCGCCTGCATCAACCTGATCAACTTCAGTACAGCCTTAGCTCCGGTTCGCATACGCAGTATCAATACACAAAAAGTATTGGGCAGCAGCAACTGGGAACTACGCCGTGCCTTATTAACTGAATCAGTCGGTACCGTCCTGGTAAGCTGGCTCGTATCACTGGGCATTGTCGAAATACTCATACGCCTGAAGGTACTGTCTTTTATGGGATTCACCCCTTCACTGATTACCTACTGGCACATCATCGGATATACCGGAATCATTGCGCTGGTAACAGGTATCATTGCCGGACTCTATCCGTCATGGTACATGACTTCTTTCTCTCCTGCCCTCGTGCTGAAAGGAAACTATGCCCTAAGCGGAAGAGGCAAACGGCTCCGCATGTCACTTATCGGTTTCCAATACATCATTTCATTTGTGCTGATTGTAACTGCCGGATTCATTTTTCTGCAAAACCGCTATATGCAAAATTATACATCAGGCATTGACAAAGACCAGATACTGGTTGCTTCTCTCCCACAAATGCCTTATCAAAGTTCCGAATACCGCAACTTTACAAATGCCCTAAAAAGTTTTGCAGAAATAGATGATATCGCCTATGCTAAATCAAGTCTGGGCGGAGGAGGCGGATATACTCAATATGCCTTCTTATATAAAGGAGAAGTGCACGGACATTACTACATCGACGTCACGACAAACTTCTGTAAGGTAATGGGTTTAAAAATTGTATCGGGAGAAGATTTCCTCCCCAGCGACTCCATCTATCACAATGACCAGAACTTTATTGCCACACAAGACTTACAGCAACAAACCGGCATTCCGGCCGGCGAAATACTGGACTTCTTTGTCTGGGGTGTGAATGCGCGACTAAAAGGCTACGTCAACAACGTACAATTAACCTCACTCCGCTCAAGAGCACTTCCTTACATATTCTGTCCAAACGGGAAATACGGCAGCAATATCCTGCCTTTTGCCTACATTCGTGTAAAAGCCGGAAGCAATATGGAAACAGCCTTGCAGCACATCCGTCAAACCATTGCCAAATGTTTTGTCGGTTATCCCGTCGATATAAAATTCTATGACCAAGTATATAGTCAGCTCTACCAGAAAGAGGCCGATCAGCAACAGTTGATTACCCTGTCCAGTCTGCTTGCCATTCTGATTTCACTGGTAGGAGTCTTTGGACTGGTTATCTTCGAAGCAGAACAGCGCCGCAAAGAAATCGGTATCCGAAAGGTATATGGAGCCTATACCCGTCAGATTCTCTGGATGTTCGGACGATCATATCTTACGCTGTCGGTAGTCAGTTCCGTCATTGCGACACCGATAGCCTGGTATATCGTATCCAAATGGCTGGAACAGTTTACTGAACGGATAGCCATCACGCCGTGGGTATTCATTCTGACCTGTATCGTCATCAGCCTCATCACACTGATAACGATTACAGTACAGAATTACCGAACGGCCATCAGCAATCCGACAGACAACTTAAAAGCAGAATAATAAACAAAAGAATAATATAATAACAATTTAATACTTATCACTATGATTAAGATTGAAAACCTTTGCAAGACATTCCGTACAACGGAAGTAGAAACAATTGCCTTGAACAATGTAAACTTGGAAGTCAATGAAAAAGAATTCGTGGCCATCATGGGACCTTCCGGTTGTGGAAAATCAACCTTACTGAATATCCTCGGCTTATTGGATAATCCCACCTCGGGCAACTATTATCTGGACAACAAAGAGGTCGGACATCTGAAAGAGAAAGACCGTACCAATGTACGTAAAGGTAATATCGGTTTCGTATTTCAGAGCTTTAACCTGATAGACGAACTGAATGTTTTCGAGAATGTCGAGCTTCCGCTTACGTATTTGAATATTCCTGCCGAAGAACGCAAGAAACGCGTAACCGAAATGCTGTCGCGTATGAATATCAGTCATCGTGCCAAACATTATCCCCAGCAGCTCTCCGGAGGTCAGCAGCAGCGTGTGGCCATCGCCCGTGCCGTAGTTTCCAATCCGAAAATCATCCTCGCCGATGAGCCGACCGGTAATCTGGATTCTAAAAACGGTCTGGAAGTGATGGAACTGCTTACCGAACTGAACAAAGAAGGAACTACCATCGTAATGGTAACCCACAGCCAGCGTGATGCCGGATTTGCCGGACGTGTGATCAATCTGTTCGACGGGCAGATTGTATCCTCTATCAGTGAAATGTAATCTCTCTTAAGTTTTCTCTATATGTAAGGAGGTATACCGGCAATATAGCTGGATATGCCTTCTTACTTTAACTTCAATCCAAGCGAATGATGAAAAGAGCCCTACAGAATCTTTTCCGAAAAGGAGAAGGTAACCTAACAAAAATTCTCTGTCTGGGTGTGGGAATGGCTATCGGACTGGTAATGCTTGCCGAAGTAATTTTCGAACGGTCGTATGATAACTTTATTCCCCATCTGGAAGATACCTATATCATACAGGAAAATTATAAGCATCAAGGTAATGACTGGAAAAATCACAACACCGTATCGGGAGCTATTGCCCCGGGTATCAAACGATATTGTCCGGAAGTAGAAGCAGCCACTCGTTTTACCATATTGAATGAAGATCTGCTGTTAACAACCGATGACCAACGTACCATAAAAGGTAATGCTTATTTGTGCGACAGTTCTTTTTTCGAGGTCTTTCCACGAAAAATCTTAATGGGAGAAGCGCCTCATACCGGACTGGAAAAAGCCAACAATGCTTATATATCAGCCAAACTGCTGAAAGTACTGGGAAATGATATTATAGGCAAACAACTGACTTGGAAAATTTTCCCGGATTTTCATCTGACGGTAGTGGGAGTCTTTGAGGATTTCCCGGAAAATACTCATTTGCCGAAAATAGATATTGCTGTAGCTTTGCCTACCATTGGCCAAATAATGGGAGACGGAAGAAACAATTGGCTGGGGAACGACCGTTATTCCGGATATATCCGCCTGCGGCCCGGTACAGATCCGCAAACGCTGGAACCTAACATCAAGCACATGTTGTACACCAATGCTCCGATGGAAGAGCTGGAACGTTCGGGCAGCCAGTTTTACCTGAACCTGAAACCTGTAAGCAAGATCTTTCTATCCTCGGAATACAACCGTATCATGAACATCGTATTCCTCATCTTTGCCTTTATCATGCTGGCTGTAGCAGTCCTGAACTACATCCTGCTGGTTGTTTCATCGGTAGTGAAACGAGCCAAAAGTATTGCTACTTACCGCTGTTACGGAGCAGAAAGCAAGGATATTTATCGTATGATACTGGCAGAATCGGCATTGCACTGCTTCATCGCTCTAATACTTGCCGTACTCATTGTTTTCGGTCTGCAAGATTTTCTGCAAGAACAAATGGGACATAGTTTGCGAGCCTTATTTTCTCCCACTGCTTTAGTGCTGTGCCTAATGGTCGTTATTGCTGTTGCTGTAATTTGCGGAGTAATGCCCGGCTATATATATACACGCATACCTGTCACTTACGCCTATCGCCGATACACGGAGAACAAACGACAATGGAAGTTGGGACTCTTATTTGTACAGTTCATGCTAACTACCTTCTTTGTCTGCCTGCTTACCGTTATCGGACTTCAGTATCAGGCATTGACCAATTATCGCACCGGATTCGAATATAAGAATATACTTTATACTTCTCTATCCGGTACTCAGAACGTAGAACGTGAACGTTGTATACAGGAATTAAAAAGACTTCCTAATGTAAGCGGAGTGACTTGGGGATATCAGGAAATGTTTATGAAATGCAGCGGAAACAATGTATACGACCCACAAAACGATAAGGAATACATGAATATTGCCGATATGTATGATGTAGGTCCCGACTATCATAAAGTATTCAGTATCCCCATTTTGGAAGGAACGGGCTTTACCACCGAACTGGGAGATAGTGTCAGTCAGGAAGTAATGGTGAGCCGTAGCTTCATCGACAAGATGGAAAAACTCGCCGGATGGACAGGTTCTCCTATTGGTAAGCAAGTCTTTATCACAGAGCATCAAGGTCGTCCTTATACTATCTGTGGTGTGTACGAAGAAATTCATCTGGGTTCTCAAGTTGCGGAAGATTTCGACGATCGCCCAACGGTGATGTTCTACAACACGCATCCTAACCATCTTCTTTACATTCGTTTGAAAGAAATGGGTCCAGAACAAATAAAGGAGATACAAGACATAGTCAGCCGCACCATGCCCAGCCAGGAAAAACAAGTATATAGCCTCGACTTGGAAATGGCTAATCAGTATAACATGCTGTTACACGTAAGAAACAGTATACTCTTTGTCGGACTATGTATTCTGGTAATTGCACTTATCGGACTGATAGCCTATATCCGTGATGAAGTAAACCGTCGACGTTCGGAAATAGCTATCCGTATCATTCACGGAGCACAAGTAAAGGATGTACAACTCATCTTCTTGAAGGATATTCTGAAAATAGCCATTCCTGCTGTTCTGATTGGAACCGCATTTGCACTATTTGCCAGCAACCGCCTATTGGAATTGTTTGCGTTCAAAATCAACCTCACAGGGTATATCTTCGGAGGATGTATCCTAGTAGTACTCATAATCATGTTGATTTTCAGCACTTCTATGATATGGAAAGCAGCACGCAGTAATCCAATCAATAATTTAAGAACAGAATAAAATAACAAGTGTAAGCACTTTTGACTAAGAGGTTTTCCCAACTATCAGGACGGGATAACCTCTTTTTTATCAAGTCATAAAGCAACCGAAAAGCCATAGCACAAAGAACTCCTTCCTGTTTTTGAAAATCAGGAAAAAATGAAAGAATGAAAACGAGCTGCATATACAACTTCTTTCATATAACAAAAATACAAGGGAATATACTATCGAATCATAAAAGCGGAAAGAGTGGGATTCAAACCCACGGAACGGACAAAGCCGTTCACCGGATTTCGAGTCCGGCCCATTCGGTCACTCTGGCATCTTTCCTTATCCGCCGCGAATATACAACCTTTTCTGTTTCGTTGTCATCGCGAAAGGCAATTTTTTATACATTACTCCTTTAAAAAGCCGGCCGATAGGTACGCAACTCCTTGCGCAACGTCAATGCCTTTCCATCGGTCATCCGATTCAATAAGTCCCAAAACCTCGGACCGTGATTCATCTCACGGGTATGTGCCAGCTCATGTAAAATAACATAATCCATTAAATGTGCCGGCAAAAGCATCAGGTAAAACGACAGACTGATATCTTTCTTCGAAGAGCAGCTTCCCCAGCGGGAACGAGCTTTCGAAATGCTCACCTTATGATAAGGCAGCTCAAACTGACGAGACCAATATTGTACCAACGGAGGAAGATATTCTTCTGCCTTCTTCCTCATGGCTCGCATTACAGCATTTTTCACCAGAGTCTGCACTCTCTCCGTTGTAAAATCGGCAGTAACGGGACAAGCTATCACGACAGTTTCATCCTTCAGACTCACCGTGAAATTTTTCAAGGGAGAAGGTTCCAGCCTTAACCGAAAGCATTCGGCTTCGATCGTAAAGTTTAAGTCGAATGGTTTTGGCTTGATTTCCGCACAAGCATGAAGCAATTTTTCTCGAAAAGGCGCAATGGCGTTGAGTAAAGCCGTCACGCTCCGGTAAGGAGGAGTGGTAACATGCAATCCATCTTCTTTTACCCGCATCGTAATATTGCGTGCCGAACGACGGACTGTAAAATGTATCTGCCCGAAATCTTTATCGGAAATTATCTGTTTTTTGCTTATCATACAGCAAACTTACATAAAAAACCGTATATCTCCTCTGCCGTAACCTTCTTTTCCCAATTAACTTTAACAGAAAACATTCATTCCTATCTACCCATACCAAACACTCACTTAACCTTTTTGCTGTAGATTTTTCGTGTCTTTCACATACCCAGCTCTACAAATTCGAGGAATAATTCCTCATACATCATAACACCAGCAAAAACAAAGTGTATATATTTAAAAGATAATCAATAACTTATAGAAAACTTATTTTTTGGCACACCGCTTGTCCTTACATTTACAGAAACATTTGTATAACTATAAAAAACAACCATTATGAAAAAGATTTTAGTAGCAATAGCATTAGTAGCGAGTTTAGGAACATCTGTATCATTTGCAGCAACCAGTACAACTAACGTAACTCCTATCGAATTGAGTGCATCTGATTACACACCTATTGCAATTAAAGATTTGCCCCAAGCTATACAAGATACCTTGGCCAAAAACCTCAGTGAATACACCGTTAAAAGTGCAGCCTATCAGGAAGACGAAGACGGAGTAAAAACTTATCTTATAACCCTCGTAGACGCGGAAGGTGCAGAAGCCAACGTATTATTTACCGAAAACGGTGAAATTATCGAATAAGGACATTCGTCGTTCATTTCATACTATTATTAGTGAGTATCACAAGAAAAGGATTACTGCTCACGCGGTAATCCTTTTTTATTGAGTTAGTAAATTTTAATGTGAGAGAATTGAAACTTCACAGCCTCATCAATGATTTTTCTTAAATAAGCACTAACTATTTATATAAAAGCAAATGAAAATGTCAATTTATTGTTTTTCTACAACAGGTTGCTCTGAAACCTTCATCGGTGTCTTAACCGAATCCACTTTATAAGCTACCTGTGGATCGTGCGTGTTATTCTCAAACTGATCGTAAACATACACAACTCCCGCTTTATTTCCATCCATGGAATGTTTCACCACTCCGCCTACCGTAAACAAAAGAGCCATCACAGCAGCTGCCTTAAACAAAGGCATAAAGCGTGTATGTAAAGTAAGGCGTCTAGCCTTCACTACCGGTCTTTCTATCTCAGCCAGAATACGTGAATCAAAGTCATCACCCAACTTTACCTCTTTCTCTGCTTCCTGATAAGCGAATAAAGGCTTATAACGAAGCAAATGTGCCGGAACTTCTTTCTGGTGGAAGAAAGAACGCAGAATCTGTTCCTCTTCTATGGAAGTTTCGCAGTTCCAGTACTTTTCTAAAAGTTGTTCAATGTACTTATAGTCCATAGTTGTCTATCTCGCTATATTTTAATTTAATCCGTTGCCTTGCCCTAAACAGATTCACCTTTACCTGTTCCTCCGTCAGTTGTAAGACATCGGCAATTTCTTTATAACTTTTCCCTTCTATATCCCGAAGTTGTACGATAGTCCGTTGCTTTTCCGGGAGCTCGTTTATTAAACGATGTACCAGCTTAAGTTGTTCGTCCTGCTCATACTTTTTATCGGGTGTCAATGCGTCAGGCATTTCCTGCGTTTCGGGAGTCAGCTCCATGTTCTGTGCTTCCTGCTTCTGGCTTCGGTCGATTGCAAGATTTCTCGCCACTGTCAGACAATAGGCTTCAATCGAATCGAACTGTGACCATTCATCCCGCCTGTTCCATACCCTGATCATAGTATCCTGCACGATATCCTCCGCTTCGGCACTATCGAAAGTAATCCGGAGTGCCAGCCTGTAAAGTTTGTCTTTCAGTGGCAAAATATCATTTCGGAAACTAATTTCTCGCATTGCTTTCTATAATAATGACGGGTGAGTTACACAAAAGTTACACCCACCCGCCTATTTTTTTGAATTATTTTTTTATAATCGTGCCCGACTTACCGTCGATAGCTGATGCTAAGGTTATTACAACTTGGGAGACCCCGGCCTCTACAGCTGAAAAAGAATTTTCTAGCTTCGGAATCATACCACCTTGTATGATCCCTTCGGCTACATATTTCTGAAAAAGTTCTGGAGTGATAACCGGAATGACGCTTTCATCATCGTCTGCATCACGCAAAACTCCCTTCTTTTCGAAACAATAAATCAAGGTAACATCAAATGCTTCGGCAAGAGCCTTTGCTGTTTCACCCGCTATCGTATCAGCATTGGTGTTAAGCATATTCCCTTCACCATCGTGGGTGAGCGGAGCCATGACAGGAACGACTCCCTGGCTAATCAGGGATACAAGTATCTCAGCATTAACATGCTTTACATCTCCAACGAAACCATAATCGACTTCCTTAACGGGACGTTTTACCGAACGGATCACATCCATATCAGCCCCCGTCAGGCCAATAGCATTTACACCTTTTGCCTGAAGGCCGGCTACAATATTCTTGTTGACCAGTCCGCCGTAGACCATTGTGACTACTTTCAATGTTTCAGCATCGGTAATACGGCGTCCATCTACCATTTTACTTTCGATACCCAACTGTGCCGCAATTTTTGTAGCCGAACGTCCGCCGCCGTGTACCAGCAGCTTATAACCCGGTATCGCCGAAAAATCGGAAAGCAACTGGTTCAGTGTAGCAGCTTCCTCCACAATTTTTCCACCTACTTTTACAATAGTCAGTTTCTCTTTCATTGTATGCTTATTTTGTATTATTCCAAATATGTATATCCGTATAACCCGGAACGATAATTTGCCAGGAATTCTTTTCCTTCTTCCAATGAAATCTTACCCTCTTTCACAGACTTAGTAACCCATGTTTCGAGCGTACGAACGAGTTTCTTCGGATTATATTGTACATAATCCAGTACTTCTGCTACAGTCTCACCGTCAATCACCTGATCGATTGTATATCCTTTCTCATTGACAGTAACATGCACAGCATTGGTATCACCAAACAAATTATGCATATCGCCCAGAATCTCCTGATAAGCTCCTACCAGAAACACACCGATATAATAAGATTCTTTTGCCTTAACAGTATGTACCGGCAAGTCGTGTGATACATTTCGCGTAGACACGAAATTTGCAATCTTTCCATCCGAGTCGCAGGTAATATCCTGTAATGTAGCCGTACGGTCCGGACGCTCATCCAAACGCTGGATAGGCATAATCGGGAAAATCTGGTCTATCGCCCATGAGTCCGGCAACGACTGGAACAGAGAGAAATTACAGAAATACTTATCTGCCAGCAGCTTGTCCAAGTTGCGGAATTCATCGGGAGCATGTTTCAATCCCGATACGATATGATTGATTTCGCGGCAAACCGACCAGTATAACCGTTCAATCTGCGCACGGGTCTTCAAGTCGACAATGCCATGACTAAACAAATCCAATGTTTCCTCACGAATCTGCTGTGCATCGTGCCATGCCTCCAGCATACGACTCTGATTCAGATTATCCCATATCTGATACATTTCCTGTACCAGTTCATGGTCATTGGGACTTACTTCGAAGTCCTCATCCATTTCCGGCAAAGAAGCTGTTTCAAGTACTTCAAAAATCAAGACCGAATGATGGGCAGTCAGCGAACGTCCGCTTTCGGTTATGATATTCGGATGCGGAATGTTGTTCTTGTTGCTGGCATCCACCATGATAGAAATAGAATCGTTTACATATTCCTGAATGGAATAGTTCACGCTGCTTTCACTATATGAAGAACGCGTACCATCGTAGTCAACCCCCAATCCGCCACCTATATCGACAAACTCAACCGGGAAACCTAATTGATGCAACTGTACATAAAACTGAGAAGCCTCGCGCAAAGCTGTCTTAATACGGCGAATCTTGGTAACCTGACTTCCGATATGGAAATGAATCAGTTTAAGGCAATCCTTCAGCTCTTTCTTTTCGATAAAATCGAGGGCTTCAAGCAATTCACTAGAAGTCAAACCGAACTTACTGGCATCACCTCCACTTTCTTCCCATTTACCACTTCCCGAAGAAGCCAGCTTGATGCGGATACCGATATTAGGCCGCACATTCAACTGTTTAGCAATCTTGGCAATCAGACGAAGTTCGTTCAACTTTTCAACCACCAGAAAAATGCGCTTACCCATTTTCTGTGCCAGCAAGGCCAGTTCGATATAACTTTCATCCTTATATCCGTTACAAATGATCAGCGAATCAGAATCCGTATTAATGGCAATAACGGCATGCAATTCAGGTTTTGAACCAGCTTCCAATCCTAAGTTGAATTTTTTCCCATGACTGATGATTTCCTCGACAACCGGCCGCATCTGGTTCACCTTAATCGGATAAATAATAAAGTTTTGAGCCTGATATCCATATTCTTCAGAAGCGATAGCAAAGCAGTTGGATATCTTTTCAATACGGTTATCCAGAATATCTGGGAAACGGACCAGCATCGGAGCTGTGACATCCCTCAGCTGAAGTTCATCAACCAGTTCCTTCAAGTCGACGGCTACACCGTCTTTACGCGGAGTTACCACTACATGACCCTTGTCATTAATACCAAAGTATGAAACACCCCACCCAGTAATGTTGTAGAGTTCTTCAGAATCTTCAATACGCCATTTTCTCATTTCACAACATAAAGTCTACGTTTATAATCTATTTATCTAATAATAAATTCAGTTGCTCTACTGATTCGCCGATCTGTTTATGACTTTCCAGCCTCTCGGCATTGAATTTATATTTAGCCTGCATGTAGAAACCTAAACGTTTCTGCAAGGCTGCTTTTATGACATCCATCAGTTCCTCATCTGTCTTATCAGCCAGCAGCGGACGCTTTGCTTTGGCTATTTTCAACCGACGGAACAAGACTTCAGGACTGACATCCAGAAAAACGGTATCACCCACACGATTCATATAATCTATATTATCGAAAAAGCAGGGTGTACCTCCTCCAGCTGCAATCACGACGTTTTCAAACTCTCCAGCCTCGTGCAACATGTTTCTTTCCACCTCACGAAAGCCTTCTTCTCCCCGTTCGGCAAACAACTCCTGCACCGTTTTGTGAAAACGCTCCTCGATATACCAGTCCAAATCAATGAACTGGAGTTGCATGGCTCGGGCAAACGCCTTACCCAGTGTGGTCTTGCCCGATCCCATATAACCTATCAAAAAGATTCTTTTCATTATTTCTTCTTTATGCCGCCGCGAACTTTACGCACCTCAGCCTTTTCCTTTTGCAATTCGATGACTTTGAAACAAGCATCCAATGTCAAATCGGCCGCCTCCACATTTTCAGGAATCTTATAATTCTTTTTCTGATATGCGATATACGGTCCGTAACGGCCATTCAAAATCTGCATATCCGGATCGGCATCAAAAGTCTTAATAACCTTTTTGGCTGCTGCATCCTGCTTTTCACGAATCAACGTTATCGCTTCCTCCAGCGTGACAGCCATCGGATCCATACTCTTAGGTATAGAAACGAACGTATTGTTATAACGTATATATGGTCCGAAACGTCCTGTTCCCACCGTTACAACAGCTCCTTCCCATTCGCCCAGTGTACGAGGTAGTTTGAACAGGTCGAGTGCTTCTTCCAATGTAATGGTTTCCAGCGAATATTCTTTCTTCAGCTGAGCGAAACGAGGTTTCTCTTCATCGTCTGCCGTACCAATCTGCACAACCGGTCCATAGCGTCCGATTTTCACCGAAACAGGCTTTCCGCTTACCGGGTCTACCCCGAGCATACGTTCTCCTACCTTATGTTCTGACTTGGCAGCCATCGTATCTTCCACCAACGGATGGAAACCTTCATAAAAATGTTCCATCACATCCGTCCATTTTTTATCTCCCTCTGCTATTTCATCGAACTCCTTCTCCACACTTGCCGTGAAGTTATAATCCATAATCTGCGGGAAATATTCTTTCAGGAAGTCATTGACCACAATACCCACATCCGTAGGAATCAGTTTTGCCTTTTCACTTCCGGTTATTTCTGTTTTCGTACTTTCTGTAATCTTATTTCCCTTCAGTTGCAGGATTTCATAACTACGTTCTACGCCTTCACGATTTCCTTTCTCTACATAGCCTCGCTGCTGAATAGTCGAAATTGTAGGAGCATACGTAGAAGGACGTCCGATACCCAGTTCTTCCAGTTTACGAACCAGACTGGCTTCCGTATAGCGCGGAGGAGCTTGTGTAAAACGTTCCATTGCAATGATTTCCTTACAATCGAGCGACTGTCCGACTTCCAAAGCGGGAAGTAGACGACTTTCATCTTCCTGCTCCATATCCTCATCGAAAGATTCCTTGTACACACGCAAGAAACCGTCGAAGGTAACCACTTCACCTACTGCAATAAATTTATCGGTATGTCCGCTGATTGCAATGGTAGCAGTCGTCTTTTCCAGTTCAGCATCCGCCATCTGTGAAGCCAAGGTACGTTTCCAGATCAAATCATACAAACGTTTTTCCTGAGAAGTTCCCTCAATGGTTTCATTCGACATATAAGTCGGACGGATAGCTTCATGCGCTTCCTGAGCACCCTTCGTTTTCGTTGTAAAATGACGCGTATGCACATATTTTTCACCCATCAGTGAAAGGATGGTATCGCGGCTCGTACTCAGTGCCAGATCCGACAAGTTTACAGAGTCGGTACGCATATAAGTAATCTGTCCGTTCTCATACAACCGCTGTGCCAGCATCATGGTCTGTGCCACGGTATAGCCCAACTTACGCGCAGCTTCCTGTTGCAAGGTAGAAGTTGTAAACGGAGCAGCGGGTGATTTCTTTATCGGACGAGTAGTAATATCTTCTATTTTGAATCCAGCATTCTTGCAACTTTCCAAAAATGCCTTTGCCTCCTCCTTGGTTTTAAAGCGCTTTCCTAAATCAGCCTTGATTTCAGCTCCTTTATCATCGGTAAAAATAGCGGTGACCTTATAGGAAGCCTCACTTACAAACGCATGTACCTCACGCTCACGCTCCACAATCAGACGCACGGCGACCGACTGTACACGTCCAGCCGACAAAGAAGGCTTGATTTTCTTCCACAATACCGGTGATAGTTCGAAGCCCACAATACGGTCGAGTACACGACGCGCCTGTTGAGCATTCACCAAGTCGACATTAATGTCACGCGGATGTTCAATGGCTTTCAGAATAGCAGTCTTGGTAATTTCATGGAATACAATACGCTTTGTCTTTGCCGGGTCGAGTTCCAGCACCTCAAACAAATGCCACGATATAGCTTCTCCCTCACGGTCCTCATCGGATGCGAGCCATACCATATCGGCCTTTTTCGCTTCCTTTTTCAATTCAGTTACCAGTTTCTTCTTGTCTTCCGGCACTTCGTATATCGGGGCGAAATGATTCTTGATATCGATACTGAACGCCTTCTGTTTCAAATCGCGGATATGTCCGTAACTTGAAAGTACCTTATATCCCTCTCCCAAGAACTTTTCAATAGTTTTTGCCTTTGCGGGGGACTCAACTATTACCAGATTATTTTGCATAATTTCTGTAATCCATTTAGTGATTTTGGGACAAATGTATGAAAAAACCTGAAGTACACCATATAATAAGGTGCGTTTTTCTAAAATTCTTCCTTTTTTAGAGTATACAACTCACAAAATACGAAAAAGAGAATACATTTACCTCGGAATGATTTTCACAGCCTACCATAAAAAAAGCCTGCAACGAACGTAAATGCGCTACAGGCTTCTCTTTGAGTATACAGCTATCAGAACCGGAAACTTACTCCAGCCAGCACATTGAATCCCTGTGAAGGATAACCTGCCTGAGTAATATAATACCGGTTCAGTACATTGTCGAAACGTACAAAAACATTCAGACGGTTAAAGAACTCATAACCAGCCGACAGCGAAAGATTGTTTATCGCATCCGCTTTCTTCAGTTCACCCGCCTTGGCACGTCCTTCATAACGATAATCTGCCGAAATCCAGAATTTGTCGTATACATTCGCACGTGCAGAAGCTTCCAGTACAAACTGAGGCTTCAGATAAAGAAGCATCTTTGCCTCATCTTTTACATTCCAGCTATAATAAGTTCCTTTGACAGAAAAGTCGAAAAGATCTTTATATCCATAAGCCACTTTCGCTCCTCCATAGCCCACTTTCGCCTTTTCCTGCAACAACAGAGAATAACAATAGGGGAAACTGTCTACTATGACACCCGGCTGAAAGATTTCATCCTTTGTAATGCGATAGCCGCCAAACAAGTGAAAGCCCAGTCCCGGTACCGGAGAAGCTTTGAATCCGGCCTGTATATCGGCTGGCGTATACGATGTACGCATCTGGCTAATTTGCCCCCAGTAAGGAGAAATTTCATTCAACTGACGGAAGTCATTAAGCTGAGTACCTCCTGTCGCATGCAGGTATACGGTATAAGCATCGGCAAATGTATAGTCGACCTTTACATCCGGAGCAGCCTTGATACCACTTCCATTGGCCGACTGCCAGTCGACATGCGCTCCTACACGCAGACGTATATCATCATTTTCCAGCGTATAATAAGGATTCAGCCTCAACAACGTATAGTCTTTCTGTTCTACGTCATAAGTCAGGTTATCCATGCTAAGTCCGACTCCTACCCGTTGTTCGTCATTCAATGCACCAGATATAAATCCAACCGTATGGAATATATTTTCCGATCCATGTCGCATGTAAGGAATATCATACTTACGGCTAAAGCTGCGCAAGCCCGTCTGTATAGAAAACTCTACCGGAAGCTTTCCTTCTACAGAAGCCACTCCCACATACCCTTCTCCCAGCGTATAATGCTGTCGGGTAGTTTCGTACATGTTCTGAACTTCCTTCTCCATTCCAGGCATGTAATTGAAAACCTGTGAAGTAAAAGCTCCGCCCAAAAAGAGTGAAACCTTCTGGAAATCATGTTTGTAGTCCAACGATACATCCGTACGGTAAAAGCGAGATTTCCAATCCCCCTCATCGGGTACTAAAGAAGAAATGCTGCCATACATACCATACAAAGAACCCATGAACTGCAAACGGTCACGACGGGAAATATCCCACAGATACGATGCCTTCAGGTCGGTATTGTTCCGGCTGCCATAAGCACCTCTGATATACCCCCGAGGAGCATCCGGCTGTTTCTGTTCACTGGTAATCGGAGCCATCGGCGAAAAGCTCCACGTCGTGAGCGGACGTACCGAAGTAGCATAGTCGATATGTTGTTTTGCCACAGCAGGCTCCTCCACTTTTGGCAATACGTTTACCTTAAAGGCATCCATCACTTCGGGGTTGTATTGATTCTCCACCACCACTGTACGGTTCAATGTAGAATCTTTAGCCTGCTCCTGTGCATAACCTTTTACTACAGGCAGCAGCGCCACTCCCATTATAATAGCAGATATATGTTTCATTGTTTACTTCCCTTATTAAGTTTTGCCAATCGAGTTTCTATCATGCCCGCAATGTCATCGTCCGCCTGATAGTTCTGCTGCAATGACAACAAATATTGCTTGGCATCCAGGTTACGTCCGAGTTTCATATATACATCCGACAGCAGGACGAAACTTCTTGCCAGCCAATAAGCATGGGGCGTACTGACCTCAATGTAATCGAGTACTTCCTTCTCGGCTTTATCTGTCTGTCCCGCATCGAAATAAAGCTGTGCCAGCAAATATTTAGCTTCAGCTCCATATACATTACGAGTATCTTTTGACAGAACGCTCAAATCATTCACAGCCTCTTTCGACTGTCCTTCGGCCAGCAAGGCCTTTGCCCGATAATAATAAGCCTCATTCTTCAGTTCCGGAGTCAGTTTGCTTTCGGCAAGCAGTCCCGAAGCTACCGCAACAATTTCCTGATAATCTTTTATCATCCAAGCGCTGCGCATGGCACCCGTACGAGCCTGTACCCGTTCTTCCTGCGAAGCGGCCCGGTCTGCCATCTGCTTATAAAGTCCCAATGCCTTTTCGTATGCTTTGTCCTTATAAGCCATATCGGCACACATCGCCATCGCTTCACCCGAAAACTTATTGTCGGGATAAGCAATTACCTTATCCAGGTGAGAAGCCGCGCCCGTATAATTCTTCTCATTATAGTCTATCAATCCCAGATAATAATGTGCATTGACACTGAATGCTCCCTGCGGGAACGACTGCAAGTAGCGGACGAAGCTGGACTTTGCTTCGGCAATATTGCCACGCATGTATACACGTTCGGCAGCCACATACGTCAAGGAGTCACGTTCGTTTACATCGAAATTGGCACCACCCGGGATAGTAGAAGCAAATGCCATGTAATCGTCTACCCGGTTCAAGTCGATATAAATCGATTTCAAGTCACGCTGCGCCAGACGAGCTTCCTCACTTCCCGGATAAGTAGAAATAACCTTCTTATAAGCAGCTATCGCCTCATTGTATTTATCATCCTGATAATACAGCAGACCGATTTCATTGGCGGCACGACGCGACAACGGACTTTCCGGATAACGCTGTACCAACAAAGAATAACGCTTGATGGCATTCGCATTATCTTCCATCTGTACAAAAGCACGTCCCTGTTCATACAGTGCATCGTCTATGTATTGCGATGTTGGGAATCCGGTAATCAGACGGTTCAACAGTTCGATCTTCTGAGTATACTCACGCTGCAAGCCTTTGATAATACTCTGCTGAAACAACGAGTAGTCCGAGAGCGACATAGAATAGCCGGATGCCTGAGCATACTGAGCATCGGCCGCATCAAAGCGTCGTGCATAGAAGTTACAGTCACCCATTCGGTTATAAACATCTGCCACCACATCGTTCTCCAGCCGGATACCCGATTCCGCACAACGAGTAAACCAAGTCAGTGCCTTATCATACTGTTTTTGTTTAAATGCCGTATAGCCCAGATTATACAAAGCCAGCGCGTACTCTGTACTGCTTCGGTCGGGAGCAAATTCCAAGAACTGACGATAGTCGGATGCAGCAGCATCGTATTGCTCCAGACGATATTTGGATTCACCCCGCCAATAATAAGCATCCGCCTGTGTCTGTTGGTTATAGCGCCCCAGTTGAAGCGACTGAGAAAAATAGTCGATGGCATTTTCAAAAGCAGCCTGCGCGAAAGCCTGCGTTCCCAGACGGAACAACAACTTCTGCTTAGCCTCCAGAATACGAGTTCCCGGATGACTGATTTTCGCTATCGAATTCAAGGCAGCCATGTAGCTGCGTGTATTCATATAAACCTCTATCAAGTAATCGTTCACCTTTTCCGTATAGGCAGAATTCGGGAACTCGTTCAGAAAACGTTCGAATACCGTTACTGATTCCGCAAAAGGAGAATAAGAGGTTTCGTGTATACACAAGGCATAGTTATAAAATGCCTGCTCCTTGATACTGCGGTCGTAATTCATGGCAGAAGCCTGCTCGAAAGCCATTCGTGCCCGACTTCTATCTTTCAGCTGCAAGTAAGCAAGTCCCATGTGCAAATAGGCATTCTGAGTCAACGCATCCTGCCGGGTAGTAGCTTCACCCAGCATAGCAGCAGCCTCTGAATAAACTCCCGTATTGAAATAACTCATACCCAGTTTATACAACGCATTACGGTTTACCCCGGCTTCCGCCTCATTTTGGTAAGCCGACAAATAACGGATGGCACCGTCGTACTCTTTCAGTCCGTAACATGCCTCTCCGTAAATACGTTTCATCTCAACCGTTTTCTCCTGGCGAGGATAAGCCTCCAGGTAAGTCGAAGCAATCTGTCGTGCCTGCTGATAATTACCTCCAATCAGATAAATATCGGCAATATAATAAGGAGCCAGCGGTGCATATTTGGGCGTTGTTCCTGCCTCACGGAAGCCTTGCAAAGCTTCGTTATACCGTTTCTGTACGTAATCAATATATGCCAGATAGTAAACGGCATCGGTATGATACTCACTGCTCACCTCTTTCAGTATATTAAACCACACAGCGGCTTCCTGCAAGTTTCCCATCTTTAAATAAGCTGTACCCATACGCAAAGTACAGGCATCACGCTCTGCATCTGCCAGCAAGTCGAACTGACACGCCTTAAAAGTAGCGATAGCCTCCGGATACTGTCCCTGAAAGAAATAGGCTGAAGCAATGAGAGCGTGCACCCTGTTGGCATAACGGGACTCGGGATATTGTTCCAGATAATGTTCCAGCTGCTGAATGCAGTCGGGAGATTTCAGTTCATACGACGTGCAAGCAAGCATATAAGCAGCCTCATCGGCCAGCGAAGCCTGCGGTTTCTGCTGCACATAGCGCGACAAAGTCTGCCACGCCGCCGCATAATCACGACGAAGAAATAACTCCTTGCCGTCATCAAAAAGACGGCGGGAATCGGTCAGTGGCTCCACCTGTTGCGCCATTGCCATAAAAGGCAATACACACATGGCTCCTGCCACCCATACATGTTTCTTGTTCTTCATATCTATATCTTGATAGAATATTTATTGTACTTATTTATCTTTATGCTCTTCCAGGAAACGAGCGACGCCCTTACGTACAGAATCAAGTCCAAACTCTTCCGGTTTTATCTGATCCAAAGGCATCCAGAACGAATCGGCCACATCATCCATTGCCAGCAAACGACTGTCGTCTGCCACCCGGCAAAGAAAGAACAAATCGAGCGTATGTACCAGAAAGCCCGAATACAAATACGTATTCGGAAGTGAAAACAAGTAAGTAGCCTGTACCACCTGCAATCCGGTTTCCTCCCGTACTTCGCGAGCCACCCCTTCTTCTCCGGTTTCTCCCATATCGATGAAGCCTCCCGAGAGGTCGAGTGTACCTTTTGCAGGTTCCTTGCCTCTGCGGCATACCAGAAGTTCATTCTTAGCATTTAAAATAAAAGCCACCGTAGCGGCACTCGAATTAAAATAATAAGTAAAACCGCAGTCGGCGCACTTCTTAGCCTTCTCGTTTCGTATTTCGAAATGAGAAGATCCGCACTTGGGACAATATTTAAACAAATCCAGCGGGTGCATGTCTTAAAAGATTTATAATATTTAACTCCACAAAGATAGAAGAAATGAAAACACAACGGGGAAAGTTAACACAAAAAAACACCACTACAAGGCTCATTTCGAGCCGGATTCTGTGCTTCGGGCAAGAATACACAATGAGCATATAGAAAAACTACCTATCTTTGCCAGTCAATCATCCTATTAAAAAGAACAGGTTATGTTAGAACGAGATTATATCATGCGACTGATCAGGCAGTTTTTTGAGGCATTGGAAAAGCTGAAAGAAGAAAAAGAAACCAAGCCAGTAGCAACTCTACGAGTGGAAGTTCACAGCATGTACCGAGCTTATTTCCACCAACCTGAAAGTTTCTTCTATGAACAAGATGCCGAATACATCCTTCATTACTTACAAACCGAATTTCCGGAACAAGAGTTTCTGCACCGTATAGAGATGCTTTCCGACTTGCTAAGTTATGATGCATCTATCCAGCAGTCGGCCGAGGAGAGAAAAACGTTATATCAGAAAGTACTGTATCTGATGAATTATCTGGACACGCATAGTGATACCTTTTCCTTCGACAGAAGGCGCAAAATAGCAGAAATCAAAGGGCTTATATGCCCATAGGGAGTCTTTTTTGTTCTTTTCAGTAAAAAAAATATGTTTTTCATTGACATCTATAAGACTTATAAAAAAGTTTTCCTATATTTGCTTACAAAATGATAATATAGATTGCTTATATGGAAAAAATTGATAACCTAGACAAACAGATTCTGGAAATTATTTCCCAGAATGCTCGTATTCCATTTAAAGACGTTGCCGCTGATTGCGGAGTTTCTCGCGCAGCCATTCACCAACGTGTACAGCGACTGATAGACTTGGGAGTCATTATCGGCTCAGGCTATCACGTAAACCCCAAAAGTTTGGGATACAGTACTTGTACATACGTGGGTATTAAACTGGAAAAAGGTTCCATGTATAAAAGCGTGGTAGCAGAACTGGAAAAAATTCCTGAAATCGTAGAATGCCACTTTACAACGGGACCGTACACCATGTTGACAAAACTATACTCAACAGATAACGAGCACCTGATGGAGTTGCTGAACTCTAAGATACAGGAAATTCCCGGCGTAACTGCAACGGAAACATTAATTTCACTGGAACAGAGTATTAAAAAGGAAATTCCTATCCGCAAATAACTAACAGATGGAATGGCTTTCAACTTTTCATTTTGAAGGGATTATAATAGGTATATGTACCTTCCTGATTATCGGGTTGTTTCATCCGATAGTGGTTAAAGCCGAATACTATTGGGGAACGCGCTGCTGGTGGTGGTTCCTGCTATTGGGTGTGGCGGGAATTATTGGTTCACTACTTGTTAGCAACCTAGTGATTTCTACCTTATTGGGCGTATTTTCCTTTTCTTCCTTCTGGACAATAAAAGAGATATTCGAACAACGTGAACGGGTTTTGAAAGGATGGTTCCCAATGAATCCTAAGCGCAAGCACGAATACGAATCTTGATACGGAACAATCTCCTTGACAAGAAATACCTTTTACGCCGCTTCCAACGAGCTTATCGATTATACATTCGACACAGACCGTTGGAAGCGGTGTTTTTTATACCCTTTTACGGATTATATTCTTGCAGAGGCAATTCTCCTCTCAAGGCACCCAGCGCATTCATGGCAAGTGCCCCCATCTCATCCTCACCCGGAATGACTACAATACGTGCTATTCCTTCCAGCCAATCTCTGAGCAAAGACACGCAATAAGTATTATTGGCAATACCTCCTGTCAGAATAACGGCATCCGTCTGTCCGTGTAAAGCGACATGCATGGCCCCTACCTGCTTGGCAACCGTATAAATCATGGCTTCCAGTACCAGCTTATGTTTTTTATCGCCGGCATGTGCCCACCGCACGATGGTAGGAACATCCGTCGTCCCCAGATGAGCCAGCAAACCTCCCCTGCCATTCAGCATCTTACGAATTTCCTGATACGTATACTTTCCGCTAAAGCACAAGTCGACAAGCTGCCGTGCCGGAATAGTTCCCGCACGCTCCGGGCTGAACGGTCCTTCGCCATTCAAGGCATTGTTCACGTCAATCACCTTTCCGTGATGATGCGCACTGACCGAAATACCTCCACCTAAATGAACCACAATCAGGTTGAGTTCTTCATACTTCTTGCCAATCCGTGCCGCATAATTGCGGGAAACCGCCCTGCTGTTCAAAGCATGAAAAATAGAAATACGAGGAATCTCCGGAATACCGGTCAGACGAGCCACGTCACATAACTCATCAGTCACCACCGGATCGGCGATGAAAGCCGGACATCCTGCCGAAGCAGCCAGTTCGTCGGCTATCAGAGCAGCCAGATTCGAGGCATGCTCCATATCGGCATGCCATAAGTCGTGCTTGATACGTTCATTTATCCGGTACACCCCTCCCGGAGTAGGCTTCAGCAAGCCACCGCGTGCAATGATGGCATCGAAGTGCAAAGGTATACCTGCCTGCTGCAACGCTTCCGTCACATGCTGACGACGATAGTCATATTGTTCATTGATGTGGTGAAAGACTGATAAATCTTTAGCTGCGTGGAACACACTCTGCCGCCACACCTGTTTATCATCTTCGTATACTGCCAGCTTCGTAGAAGTAGAGCCGGGGTTGATCACTAGTATTTTCATATAAGGTCCATATTAATCGTTTTGGGTACCAGCCAGACACGCCAGTGCCAGGCTATAGAACTTGGAATTTCCTGAATCGCTGCGCGAAGGTACCACTACCGGAGCAACGGTACCCGTAAGCATGCCCGCCATGTTCGCATCTCCAAACAGCGAGAGGGTTTTATAAAAAGTATTACCCGATTCAATATTCGGGAAAATCATGATATCGGCATTTCCTACCACCGGAGAGCTCAAACCTTTTATTTCTCCGCTGTGGCTGTCGCAGGCAGTCTTCGCATCCATCGGTCCGTCGATAAACGCAGCACCGAACTTGCCGGCACGTGCCTCTTCTTTCAGCTGCACATAATCCAGCGTGTGAGGAAACTTTTCGTTTACCTTTTCCGAACAATGTATCAGTGCCACACGAGGTTCGTCGTTGCCCAACTTACGGCACAAGGCAATATCATTCGCTATCATCGCCCGAAACTGCGCCAAACCCGGACGGGGTATGACGGCCGCATCCGAAAACAACAGCAGTTTATGATACAGCGGAATCTGTGCAATAGCCACATGACTCAGAATATTTCCCGGGGGCAACAGGCCTTTTTCTTTCTTCAATACAGCACGCAACAGATTGTCGGTATTAATGAGTCCCTTCATCAGAATATCTGCCTCGCCTGTACGTACCAGTTCAACAGCCAGTGCGGCCGCCTCGTCGGGAGTAGAAGTAACATATATACGGACAAAATCGGGAGAAGCCGCATGCAAGCTGTGTGCAACCTCCACATGCGCCTCATCGGTGACCAGGAGATATTCTGCTATTTCTTCACGCAAGCTACGAATAATAACATATTCCGTATGAGGGTCATTGGGACATACCACAGCAACCCGCCGGCGGATACCAAGCGAACGCAGATTATTCACCAACTGGGTAAGGGTTCGAATCAATTCCATACCATTAGATTTTTAGCAAATATGAAAAATAAATCTGAATTTATCTCTATATTTGTTCGGTTTCTACGAAATATTAACTTATGAAAACGTTTCAAACATTTGACATCGAAGCGGACTACAACGTACTCCACAACCGATTTCCCAATCATAAAGATGCGCCGGTCATCGGAATTACCGGTAATTTCAGTGACGGAAACTTAACGCTTGCTCCCGGATATTATACTTCCATTCTGAAAGCGGGAGGCATTCCGTTCATTATACCTCCATTCGAAAATACTGACATAATGATAAGCCTGCTCGACAGCCTCGACGGGCTTCTTCTGACAGGAGGAGGAGATATAAATCCGCTGCTCCTGCACGAAGAACCAGTAAAAGAATTACACAATATCAATCCTTACCGCGACCGTCAGGAGCTGCTTCTTACCCGCCTTGCCGCCAACCGACAGATTCCGATACTTGGCATTTGCCGGGGAATGCAGATTATGAACGTAGCACTTGGGGGAAGCATCTATCAGGACATTCACGTACAAATGGAAGGTACGCGTATCAAGCACAGTCAGGACATGGACCGTGCCTTCGCCTCCCACACCATACGGATAGAAGAAGGCAGTCTGCTGGCACGAATCATGAAGACAACCTCCTTGCCTGTCAATTCATTCCACCATCAGGCAGTAAACGAAGCGGCACCGGGATTCCGCATTTCGGCCCGTGCCACCGACAACGTAGCCGAAGCCATCGAAAGTACAGAATATAAGTCGATGCTGGGAGTACAATGGCATCCTGAATGCTTTATCCTGAACGATGACGAATACATGATGCCGCTCTTCGAATGGCTGTTGCAGGAGGCTGCTTCTTTCCGCACAGCGAAACGAATGCATCACCGTATACTCACACTGGATAGTCATTGCGATACGCCGATGTTCTTCGGACAGGATATCAATTTTGCCACACGCGATCCGAAGATAAAGGTCGACTTACACAAGATGACCGAAGGACGTCAGGATGCAACCATCATGGTGGCTTATCTGGCACAAAAGGAACGTACCGACGAAGCCTTACTGGCTGCGACAGCCAAGGCCGACCAGCTGCTGAATGAAATAGAGCGTATGGTCGCCATGAACTGTACGGCGGTAGATATTGCTTACACGCCAGCCGATCTTTATCGTTTGAAGCGGGAAGGGAAAAAAGCGATCATGCTGGGAATAGAAAACGGATATGCTATTGGAAAAGATTTGACGAATGTAGAACGTTTCCGTAAGCGCGGAGTAGTGTACATGACACTCTGCCACAACGGCAACAACGATATCTGCGGATCGGCAAGATACAATGATGAGAAGATCGGTGTCACACCTTTCGGCGAACAGGTTATCCGTGAGATGAATCGTACAGGTATGATGGTCGACTTGTCGCATGCCGGCGAACAGACCTTCTACGATACGCTGGAGATAAGCAGCCAGCCGGTTGTCTGCTCCCATTCTTCCTGCCGCGCGCTGTGCGACCATCCGCGCAACCTGACCGACGACCAACTGAAAGCTATCGCCCGCAAAGGAGGAGTCGTACAGGTTTGTCTGTACGGCGGTTTTCTCCGTTCGGACGCACCGGCAACGATCTGCGATGCCATCGAGCACCTGCATCACATGGTCAACATCATGGGTATAGAACATGTGGGTATCGGAACCGATTTCGACGGCGACGGAGGCATCATCGGCTGTAACGATTCTTCGGAACTGATAAACCTGACACGCCGGTTGCTCTATGAGCGCTACAGCGAAGCCGACCTCCGCCTGATATGGGGAGGAAACTTCCTGAGAGTCATGGAAGAGGTACAAAAATAACCACATCTTACGTTTACAGAGATGTCCCGACGTTTTCGGAAACTCCGAACTTTCTCTCCGAAAAAACGTCGGGACATTTTTTTATTTTTTGTACAAAAACGCAGAAAATTTGTACAAATTTCTGTTTCCTTCCAGTGAAGAAAAATTCCAGGTCTCTCGAAAAAAATTTCATCGCACGGTACATTTTTTCATCAACTTGCGTTAGTAAAGAGAAAAAGCAACAAGCTACCTATGGAAACGATGAAAAACATCTTGCTTATTACCTGCCTGTTTCTGCTTTGTGCCTGTGGGGAATACCAGCTGGAACAAGAAAAAAACGGGACAACCGGAGAGACCGAAAACGAAGTTTCGTACACACTGCAACTGAATATCGGCAGTCAGGACAACGCCAAGCTCAACTATCCGCTGTCGCTCTTCCTGTTCGATGACAAGAACAACTGTGTGGCGCAAGAAAATATTCCCGACGAAAACAGTGAATACAGCTCATCGATGCCGAAAGGGAAATACACAATGGTCCTATTGTCGGGGCTGACGGACAACAACTATTCGTATCCGCTAGAAATCATCCCCGACAGTTACATCACGCTACGGAACAACAATTGCTCGGATAAACCGCTGCAAATGGGAAAGGCCAGTGTCAACCTCACCCAGTCCACCCGAATCACCCTCACACTTTCGTATGTCGTAGCTTCGCTTACCTTTACGCTTAACGGCATCCCTGAGCATGCTACCTCGACAGAAGTAAGCATTTCACCGGTCAGTTCGGGTATTTCGTTCAACGGCGACGACAAGAATGACAAACGTCAATGCACTGTTTCATGCCGGAAAGAAGGCAACCGCTGGGTAAGCGATGCGGTATATATCTTCCCGAACGAGAGTTCACAAACCCATCTGTCGATAAATATTCAGTCGCCCGACGGCAACGAAACCTATGGATATACGTATCAGGCAACACTGAAGGCAGGATATCCCTATCATTTTACCGGATATTATAAAGGAGGAGTATCGCTCGACGGAGAGTTTCAGGCCGACGGATGGCAACCGGAAGTCGACTGTGAATTCGGATTTGATGAAATTCTTCCCGATGAGGGTGACGACGATCATAATACAGACAGCGGAAAAGATGACAACGATTCGGACAACACCGGCAGCACCGAAACACCGGATGATACAGAGGAGAGCGACACTTTTATCGTTCCCGAGCTACCTGATGCCGATACGATATGGGGATATTTTTATGTCTGGCAAGTCACATCATTTTCGGCTACCGAAAGCAAGGCTATCCTTATAGCACCCGACCAATGGTATACCCTGGCAGCAGATGCTGCCGGACTGCTGGAGGCTTACGAAAAAGATGATATAAGTGGATGGAGAATGTTTACAACGGAAGAGGCAGTCGCTTTCAGAAACCAGTTTCAGGCGACCATAAACAACCTGAATACTTTTATTTCCGAATACGGATTCGACCGATTTAAATATACGGATGGAGCACGTTACTTATGCAACGACGGACAGTCCACTTTCAGTCTGGCAAACAATCGCATACTGGATGCCGGAAAGACGGTAGATTATTACTTACGACCGGTAAAGACTGTACGGTTCAAGCTAAAATAGAAAGCCCTTTCTTTTATAAAAAAGGTGCAGAGTAGAACAAAGCATTTCTGACTTTGTCTCTCTGCACCAACTTGCTATCTACTAAATAATATGTTGCTTTTCCAATTCCTCTGCTACGTTTTCCAGCTCGGCATACCATGCTTCACCAAATTTACGTATCAAAGGTTCCTTCAAGAACTTGTAAACCGGGACATTTTCTTTCTTGCCTAACAGTACGGCAGCCTTGCAGACATCCCACCGGTGATAGTTGACAGCCTTGTAGGGTCCGTAATCGCTTACACGTATAGGATACAAATGGCACGATACCGGCTTGTAGAAATTACAACGTCCTTCCCGATAAGCCTTCTCGATTGCGCAGTAACAATACCCTTTTTCATCGTAACATGTAAACACACAGTCCTTTCCATTTACGATGGAAGTCACCAAATCACCTTCCGAATCGGTATAAACTACACCTTGTTTATCGATTACGGCACGTGCCTCGGGGGAAAGATCATCCCATATCACAGGCAATACCTCTTCCAGTTTCTCCACTTCTTCCAGCTCTACCGGAGCTCCCGCATCACCTTCTATACAACACTCTCCCTTACAGGCATCGAGGTTGCAGACAAACTTCTCGCGGAAAACATCCAGACTGACTATTACATCGTCTATCTGTACCATCTCTTTATAATCTACCTTTAGTATTACGGCGCAAAAATACAAAAAAGATATGGCATAGGAATCATGCAATATACCTAAAAGTAGGTATTGCCCATCTAACAAGAGGACCGTACCTTTGCATTGTAATCATTACAAATTTAAAAACAATAAACAACAATTTAAAAACATACATTTTATGAATTCAATCATCAACTCAAGAGTACCCGAATTTAAGGTACAAGCTTTTCACAACGGACAGTTCATCACCGTATCAAACGAAGACATCAAAGGGAAATGGGCTATATTTTTCTTCTATCCTGCCGACTTCACTTTCGTATGTCCTACCGAACTGGTAGACATGGCAGAGAAGTATGAACAGTTCAAAGCCATGGGAGTAGAAATTTATTCCGTAAGCACCGACTCACACTTCGTACACAAAGCATGGCACGATGCTTCCGAAAGTATCCGCAAAATACAGTATCCGATGCTTGCCGACCCGACAGGAGCTTTGTCACGTGCCTTCGGTGTCATGATTGAAGAAGACGGAATGGCCTACCGTGGTACCTTTGTCGTGAATCCGGAAGGACTGGTCAAGTTGGTAGAAATACAGGATAACAGCATCGGACGAAACGCCGACGAACTGCTGCGCAAGGTACAAGCAGCTCAATTTGTGGCTTCTCACGACGGTGAAGTATGCCCTGCCAAATGGGAACAAGGCAAGGAAACCCTGAAGCCAAGTATCGACCTGGTAGGTAAAATCTGATAAGAACAAGGAGAACTGCTTATGTTGGATACAGCGTTTAAAGCACAACTCAAACAGATTTTTGCCGGACTGGATGCTGAATATGTGTTCGACATAGCCGTACATCCTCAGCACGAAAGCCGCAACGAACTGATCGAATTGCTGGAAGATACAGCTTCCTGCTCGGATAAGCTATCGTGTACCGTCCGTGACGGTGAAGGACTGGAATTCCGTATCCTGAGAAACGGAGAGGACTTGCGCATCTACTTTCAGGCAGTGCCCAACGGACACGAGTTCAGTTCGCTGCTGCTTGCCGTGCTGAATGCCGACGGAAAAGGGAAAAATCTTCCCGATGATGCTACCCAACGGAGAATCGAACACTTGCAAGGCAATGCCACACTGACGACTTACATGTCGCTTTCGTGTACAAACTGTCCCGACGTGGTACAGGCACTCAATATCATTACCTTACTGAATCCCCGTATATCGCACCGTATCGTCGACGGAGCATTATTTGCAGAAGAAGTTCAACGGCTCAACATTCAGGCGGTTCCTTCTGTCTGGCTGGACGGAACCTCCATACATGTAGGGCGCAGTACATTAGGAGAATTGCTGGATAAACTGGAAAGCAAAATGGGAACCGATTCTTCTTACCAGCCAGTGACAGAAGAACGTCATTTCGACGTACTGGTAGCAGGAGGAGGACCTGCCGGAGTTGCCGCAGCCATCTACTCGGCACGTAAGGGACTGAAAGTGGCTGTCGTAGCCGGACGTATCGGGGGACAGGTAAATGAGACCGTCGGTATCGAGAACGTCATTTCTGTTCCTTACACTACAGGACAGACCTTGGCAGCCGACTTACGCACCCACTTGTCACATTACGAGAACATTACCATTTACGACAACCGTCAGATAGAAACATTCTCCCTGCAGGAAGGACAGAAAGTACTCACCGTAAAAGGAGGGGAAAAGTTCCTCGCTCCGGCATTGATTATCGCCACCGGAGCTTCCTGGCGTAGACTGAACGTACCGGGAGAAGCCGAATACATCGGTCGTGGAGTTGCTTTCTGCCCGCACTGTGACGGACCTTTCTACAAAGGGAAGCATGTAGCGGTCATCGGTGGAGGAAATTCCGGAGTAGAAGCAGCCATCGACTTGGCGGGTATCTGCTCGAAAGTTACCGTACTGGAATTTATGGATACTCTGAAAGCCGATCAGGTATTACAGGACAAACTGCGTTCACTGACCAACGTGGAAGTCTTTACTTCCGTTCAGACCCTCGAAGTACAAGGAAACGGAGAGGCCATGAATGCACTGCGCATCAAGAACCGACAGGATGAAACCGAGAGCCTGTTGCAGCTGGACGGTGTATTCGTACAGATCGGACTTGCAGCCAACAGCCGGCCCTTTGCCGAAGCACTGGAAACCAACCGGATGGGAGAAATCCTGGTCGACCGTAATTGCCGCACTGCGATACCGGGCGTCTACGCAGCCGGTGACGTGTCCGACGTGGCCTACAAGCAGATCATCATATCGATGGGAGAAGGAGCCAAAGCTGCCCTTTCTGCCTTCGAGGACCGGATAAAAGGGATCTGCTAATCTTAACATGAGCTTGATATAAAATCATTTACCGGCACGGCGTTTGTTTGTTAAACGACTGACTTGTTAACAAGTGCCAGCTTGCCATTCCCCGATTTTATATCGAGCTCACATTTTTTGCCACTTCACATTTCGGTTACTTCCTGTGACCGGCTATTATCTATCAGAAACTCATAAACATCGTTTGCCTCTTTTTCTTTCAAGCTTCTCACCTTAAAAGAAGTTCCGTTGGTGGAAACCATCAGAATCACACGATGGAAGAAAGGAGTAAACGGAGTTCGTCTCAGACTGACCACTTCCACATTGGTGTATTTAATATAGTTCCTGATATCGGCCAACTTACCGTTATGTATCTCAATATAATCTTCTTTCAACGTGATGCAACTCCGGCGAGCTGCTAAAATTCCCTTTAGCAAAGATATCAGCATATAGACTACAGGTATTGCCAGCCATGGGTACAGGTGGTAATAACATAATACGGCAGAAACTATCAGGCACACAGGAAAATCAAACCGCATGGTGTAACCAATGACCCCTTTACCCGATTTTGCTGATAGAATCGTTTGCGAAGTAGCATAATCCTTGCCCAACCACCAGTTCAGAAAATGTCCGGAGAAATTCGAACCATATATCTTTACATCACTCTCATCCTTTTCTTCGGTAGCATTGAACGCCTGCTTCAGCATAATTGTACAGCAGCCGAGGTATTTCTCCAAGATATTTTGTTTGACATAAACCGTACAAACCTTATCGTACGAAAAGCGACTGCTGAATCGGGTGATCAAACCACTCTCAAAGAACAACTGGGTGTCGTCGGTCTGTACCTCCATGTTATAGTAACGCATGAACACTTTCACGATCCATAATACCATTACAATAACATACAATAGGAGAAGAAATATCACGAATACCGTTACTGAGAGGGAAGTATAATCGGCATACTCATTGACATAATCGATGAAAAGATTCAAGATTCTATCGCTTGCCGAAAGTATTTTATCGTAGAAAGTAAACAGAATACCCAATAACACAATCATTCCCCGAAAATGATTCTGACAGAAAGCCCCTTTTATCAGATTCAGGTTACTCAGTTTCAGCGTATATTTATTCGTGACAGGCTTTGCTTCCCGGATTATGTTATCCTCTTCCATCGATTGCTTATCCTTCTCCGGCGCTTGCTCCTGCTGTTCAATCCTTTCGAGCAAGGCATCCCAATCTTTGTAATCCAGAATAAGTTCCACTTCCTCTTCCTTGGACGCGAGGGTATCGAACGAAACTCCTTTCATATCGAGCAGACGATACATAAAGCCCCGTCGGGTTCTCAACGACTGCACTTTCTGCAGCGGTATGGTTGTTTCTTTCTTAAGAAATCCGTAGATAAGAATCAGATTCCCATTTTTAATATAATACTTCTTGTAATAATAACTAATAAACGCCGTCACTACAGAAAATACCAGATAGCAGATAAACAGAAACAGCAATATTCTCATGACCTCCATAAAGGAACGCTGTTTGTCGGTATTAAACAACTTGAGAAGAGCCCAAATAATAAACGGACCGGCATAACCCACCAATCCCTTTACCAACAGAATGACAAAGGCACTCTTACTCATTCTGCGCGGCACAGAGAAGTCAGATTTTTCCATGTTGTATGTACTCCATTATGATTGTTTTCATTACGTTTGCCCTCTCTTTCGTCAATCCCGGAATAACCGTTTCCGCCTCAAACTGTGCTCCGTTTACAATAGACACAGAATAAAGCCCCAACAGCTTGCTGACAGGATGTTGCTGTATGCTCACTTGTTGCACCTTACACAAGGGAATCGTTACAACAGTCGGGAAAAAGAGTCCGGAACGGTAGGTGATGTCGTGCTCACGAAAAGCGAATCCTTTACAGGCATACGCCTTGGGGAGAAGAAGCAGATTAACGATAGCTGCACAAAGTAACAGACCTTCCAGACCAGCAACAATGAGTGTTCGATAGGGCAATCCTTCTTTCAAAAGGAGGAGCAGCGCAAGGAGCATCATACAGATGTACACTAATATCGTTATTACGACCTGCACTTTGATATATTTCTTTTCCAGCGGTTCGTAGGTGAGATTTTCCACTCTATGGATGTTCTCAAAATCCAATTGTCGGTTTGTCATAGCATATTTACATAAGTTCAATTCAAGGGTAAAGCAGTCGGTTGGTCATTATGCAATAAAACGATCTACATGAGCCTCACCAGTATAACAGGCAAGCCGACGGCTTCTATTTCTGAAGCATAAAGTTATGGAATTTTATTATATCACAAAAGATAATTGCAAGGAATTTATGATACAGCAGAAAAGAAACGACACGAAAGGACTTCCGAAAACCTGAGCCGGGAAATGCGGTACAGAACTGTAGCAATCAAAAAAAGGGAATAACCCAACGGGCTATTCCCTTCTTGATATAAAGAATATAAAGGAACTTATCAATTACTTAATCAAGTCTTTACCAGTCATTTCAGCCGGCTGAGCCATACCCATGATGTGCAAGATAGAAGGAGCAACATCGGCCAATACACCGTTTTCCACCTTTGCGTTCTTGTTCGCTGTTACATAAACAAACGGAACCGGATTCAAAGAGTGAGCTGTATTCGGAGTACCGTCTGCGTTCAAAGCATGATCTGCATTACCATGGTCGGCAATGATGATTACTTCATAGTCATTAGCCTTGGCAGCTTCTACTGTATCTCTTACACAGTCGTCGATAGCCTTCACTGCTTTTTCGATAGCTTCGTAAACGCCGGTATGTCCTACCATATCACCGTTAGCATAGTTTACTACGATGAAATCGTATTTCTTGGTATTGATAGCCTCAACCAGTTTGTCTTTTACTTCATAAGCACTCATTTCAGGTTTCAAGTCGTAAGTAGCAACTTTCGGACTCGGAACCAGGATACGATCTTCGTTATCATACGGAGTTTCACGACCACCGTTGAAGAAGAAAGTAACGTGAGCATACTTTTCAGTTTCAGCGATATGCAGCTGAGTCTTTCCGTTAGCAGCCAAATATTCGCCCAATGTATTCTGTACGTTTTCCTTGTCGAACAAGATGTGAACACCCTTGAATGAAGCATCGTACGGAGTCATACAGTAATACTGCAATCCCGGGATAGTCTTCATACCTTCTTCCGGCATATCCTGCTGAGTCAGCACGATAGTCAATTCCTTGGCACGGTCGTTACGATAATTGAAGAAGATAACTACATCACCTTCCTTGATTGTACCGTCGAAGTTAGCGTTTACGATCGGTTTGATAAATTCATCGGTTACGCCTTCATCGTAAGATTCCTGCATAGCCTGAACCATATCGGTAGCCTTCTTACCTACACCGTTTACCAGCAAATCGTAAGCTTCTTTTACACGAGCCCAACGTTTGTCACGGTCCATTGCGTAGAAACGGCCGATGATAGAAGCAATCTTACCTTCAGACTGTGCACAGTGAGCAGTCAGCTGTTCGATAAAGCCCTTGCCACTCTTCGGGTCTGTATCACGACCATCCATGAAACAGTGAATAAATGTATTTTCCAGTCCGTATTCTTTAGCGATGTCGCACAACTTGAACAGATGATCCAGTGAAGAGTGTACACCACCGTTTGAAGTCAATCCCATGAAATGGATATTCTTTCCATGTTCCTTAGCGTAAGAGAAAGCAGAAGCGATTTCTTTATTCTGCATGATGCTACCGTCGGCACAAGCGCGGTTGATCTTTACCAAGTCCTGATAAACGATACGTCCGGCACCGATATTCAGGTGACCAACTTCAGAGTTACCCATCTGACCATCAGGCAAACCTACGTTTTCGCCGCTGGCCTGCAACTGTGAGTGCGGATATTCTGCCAGCAAACTGTCCCAGTACGGAGTAGGAGTATTAAAGATCACATCATCTTTCTTGTGGTCGCCACATCCCCAACCATCAAGAATCATTAAAAGAGCTTTCTTAGCCATAATATTATTTTGTTTAAAAGTTGATATATCGAGTGCATGCTTTACAACATGCAAAAGTACAAAATATCCCTCGTATTAAGAATAAGTTTTCACTCTTTTTATGCATCGTCCTCAATAGATAACGAACTCTGCCAGACAGAACTGCCAGAAAAAACAGTCCCCCTTTCTATCTTCACGCAGACTGAAAGGGGGAATCATCAAAATAAAAAACAGGTATTTCTACAATTCTACTTCCTGTGTAAAAATTTCGCCAAATCTATTCTTTACCTCAACCTTTATTTTCTTTGCCTGACTGGAAGGACAAGCACGGAACAAATGCCGGGTATGGTAACCGGTACGCTCTCCTTTTTCCATATTCAGATAGTCCTGATCCTCATCGTCAAACTGTTGCATGGCACCTTTCAGCACGCCGTCCTCGTACCAGTTTACGGTGTATGCTATATCCCAATCCCAGATATTGGCAACAACATATTGTTTCTGTGTTTCAAATTCTCCGGGCTTGTAAAGACGGAACTGATAATCTGCCGGACGGCCGGTTGCCTTATACCGCCATTTTACATCATCCCCCTTCACGGTTACTACCAAGTATCCGTTAGGAGCGCCGCAACGGTTTACATCGCCTGCCCACCAGGCTCCACAGGCAGCCCCGATATTATGTTCGTATATTCCGGCTGCCGGAAGTGTATTTTCATAGAAGTGTGTATGTCCGGAAAAGATATGAGCCTTATAAGGTCGTAAGATGCGGAACAAAGCATTGGCATTACGCACATTATCTCCCCCTTCCACCGTCGTATTCGCTACCGGAGCATGAACATTCAAAAAGATAGTAGTCCCTTCGGGCACATAGCTTAAATCCTTCTTCAACCATTCAAGTTGTTCTTCGGTAAAGCGTTCTGTATATTTCTTACCGCCTTCATAATCGATATCCTTCATGGCAATGACATGCACTTTTCCTACATTGAAAGAGTAATCCGTAGGACCAAACATTTCATAATAGTTCTTCTCTCCGTATCCTTTCGCCGGTTCTGCCGTACGTTCCATATCGGCATACTGCAAGTTAAAGTCATGGTTTCCCATTACCTGAAACATGGTCAGTCCCAGATTGGAAATCGTAGTCCGATAAGGCGTATACAAATTCATGGCATCCCACACCAAATCACCCAGTTGCATGCCGATCGTTTCGGGAACGTTCAGCGAATCGACCGTATACACCAAGTCGGGGATTGTTTCCGAACGAAAGCGTTCCAACTGTTTTTCATTCTTTACCTGCGGGTCTGAAATAGGAATAAAGACAAACTCATCCGTCTTTTTCTCCCGTTTCTGAAGTATAAAGTCGCATTGATTTTCCGTTTTACCGGCATCCTGATAGCGATAGAAGCCATCAGCAATTCCATTCTTTTCAGGAAGTACATAGTCGGCTGGAGTCGAAATATATACCATCGGCTGACGAACCGGATCGGTATCCAGCAAATACATTCCCCGATTATCGGTTGCCGTCATATTCTTTCCATCAGTTACAACCACTCCCGCTATGGGATTACCTTGCACATCTTTGACACTTCCTCTTACTACAGCTCCATTTTCGGCAGCCTGCGCCGTTATCTGGCAAAGCAAAACCGCCATGCACAGCCATTGCCTGTATATTTTCCTCATACACTAGATTGAATTTATTTTGGGGCAAAATAACTGAAACAGTTTTAAGAACGTACGACAGTGTGTTGAAGATAAGAAAACAAACCGGTTTCAATCTTATTACATAATTATAAATTATGAACAGCCTGTTGATAACTTCAGAGTTATCAACAGGCTGTTCATAAGTATGACGTAACAACAAGCGTTCAATCCTCAGAAATCGAATGAGAGCTGCCCGTCGCCTAATAAATTGAACGACATCCGGTGATAAGGTGTCGTACCGTAACGGGCAATCGCTTCCCGATGCTTTTTGGTAGGATAGCCCTTATTTTTCTGCCAGTCGTACTGGGGATATTCTTCGGCAAGCCGGTTCATGTAATCATCACGATAAGTTTTAGCCAGAATGGAAGCAGCGGCAATCGACAGATACTTGCCATCTCCTTTTACCACCGTAGTATGCGGAAGATCCTGATACTTATTAAACCGGTTTCCGTCAATCAGCAAATGCTGCGGACGCACCTTCAACTGATCTATCGCACGGTGCATAGCCAGAAAAGATGCATTCAGGATATTTATTTTGTCGATTTCCTGTGGTGTAACGACTCCTACCGCCCATGCTATTGCATCCCGTTCAATGACCTCACGCAAGGCGTAACGCTGATGTTCCGTCAGCTGCTTCGAATCGTTCAACTGCTGGTTTTCGTAATCGGCAGGCAAGATAACCGCCGCAGCGTAGACCGCTCCTGCCAGACAGCCGCGTCCGGCTTCATCGCATCCGGCTTCAATCAAATCTTTATGCAGATAAGGCAATAACATATACGTCGTTTTAAATTCGGGCTGCAAAGGTACGAGTTTTCAGGCAAAACAAAGGTCACTTATGAGGCCAAGTTATCAATAAGTTATCCACTACACCGCGGAATGCTTGTTCTTACAACGGCTTTTCCTTACTTTTGCATCCGACTAAAAATCATACCCATGTTCACTGTTATCGGATGTATGCTAGGAGGTATGGCGACCGGCTTTGTGCTCCGTCGTCAAAACCTTTCATGGATCGGCAAGGCCATCACCGTGCTGATCTGGATACTGCTGTTTCTCCTAGGACTGGAGGTCGGGAATAACCGTCAGATTATAGAAGGTCTTGCTACACTGGGAATAGAAGCCCTTATTATTACGCTCGCCTGTTTGACAGGCAGTTGCCTTCTTGCTTGGGGACTGTGGCGCTGGTTGTATAAAAGAAAAGGAGGCAAGGCATGAAAGGTAGTCTGATTATTGTGGGATTCTTCCTGCTCGGTACTCTCTGTGGAATGTTCCATCTTCTACCTTCCGACCTCAGTCAGAGCAATATCAGCTTTTATGCACTGTGCGCCCTGATGTTCAGCGTAGGTATCAGCATCGGGAATGATCCGCAGACCTTACGGAATTTCCGTTCCCTGAACCCGCGACTGGTACTGCTTCCCGTAGCCACTATTTTAGGTACCTTGTCGGCAGCGGCACTTGTCAGTCTCATCCTGCCCCACCGAAGTGCAAGCGAATGCATGGCGATAGGCTCAGGTATGGGCTATTACTCGCTATCCAGCATCTTCATCACCCAATACAAAGGTCCGGAGCTGGGTACTCTTGCCCTCCTTTCCAACATCCTACGAGAAATCATGACCTTACTTTGTGCTCCCCTGCTGGTCCGCTGGTTCGGAAATCTGGCTCCTATCTCTGCCGGAGGAGCAACGACGATGGATACCACCCTACCCATCATTACCCGCACGGCAGGTCAGCAGTTTGTAATCGTATCCATCTTTCATGGTTTCATAACCGATTTCAGTGTACCGTTTCTCGTAACGTTCTTTTGTTCGTTCTAAACGTTAACAAAGGTTCCTGCTGTCATTCTTAATCTCTGCCCGGCACGAGCCTTTTTGTTTTTGTACAAACATTTTTATTTTTTGTACAAAAGATAAAAAAACGTCGAGACAAATTTCTGAAAACATGCCGACGTTTACACCACTTTCCGCCGACGTTTTTTCGAAACAAGGCGATAATTTACACACGATAGAAAATAACTGCTGACAGATACCACCAAGCAGCCAACGAACCGACTGGTTACGATATAAAAAATCTCCTTGCTCCAACCCTGACATTGATTGTATCAGGTGGAACAAGGAGATTTCCTTTGTAATATTTGATTTATAAAGTGACTTTCGCATTCGCAACTGAATCGCACTATCGGATTCCGACATTACGAAACAGCCGAAAAGCCTATCAGAACATCTGACTTACCCGTTCGATACCAGCTACCAGCGCATCGATTTCTTCTTTGGTATTGTACAGTCCCAACGAGGCACGTACTGTACCTTCAATGCCCATCCGGTACATCAACGGCTCGGCACAATGATGTCCCGTGCGCACGGCTATGCCTAAACGGTCGAGCAACGTACCCATATCGAAATGATGGATATTCCCTACCAAGAAAGAAATAACTCCTCCCTTGTGCTCAGCTTCGCCGAAGATACGCATGCCGGGAATCTCCTTCAGGCGGTTCATGGCATATACCGTCAGTTCATGTTCGTAAGCTGCAATCTTATCCATTCCGATAGCTGAAACATAATCGAGTGCTTTTGCCAATGCCGTACTGCCAATGTAGTCGGGTGTTCCTGCCTCGAACTTGAAAGGCAGCTCGTTGAACGTAGTATGCTCGAAGCTGACATTCTTGATCATCTCTCCTCCACCCTGATAAGGCGGGAGCTTGTCGAGCCACGCTTCTTTTCCATAAAGTACACCGATACCCGTAGGGCCATATACTTTATGTCCGCTGAACACATAGAAATCGGCATCCAGATCCTGCACATCAATCGGCATGTGAGGAATGCTCTGTGCACCGTCTATCAGCACCGGAACCCCGTGTGCATGTGCCGTAGCAATCATTTCCTTTACGGGATTGATGGTTCCCAGCACATTCGAAACATGAGCCACCGATACCAGTCGGGTACGCGGAGAGAAGAGCTTCTCATATTCGTCGAGCAACAGTTCGCCACGGTCGTTCATGGGAATCACTTTCAGCACAATTCCCTTACGCGCCGCCTGCAACTGCCACGAAACGATGTTACTATGATGTTCCATGACCGAAACAATCACTTCATCGCCTTCCTTCATCTGACTGTCGACAAAGGTCGATGCCACGAGATTGATGCTTTCGGTCGTACCGCGCGTAAAGACAATTTCCGAAGTACTGCGGGCATTGATAAACTTACGTACGGTTTCACGCGAAGCCTCGTGCAAGTTGGTAGCCTGCTGCGAAAGGAAATGTACGCCGCGATGTACGTTGGCGTTGACCGAATAATATTCGTCCGTAATCGACTCTACCACCACACGGGGTTTCTGAGTCGTCGCCCCGTTATCGAGGTAAATCAACGGTTTGTTGTACACCTTTCGCGAAAGTATCGGAAAGTCTTCTCTTATTTTTTGTACATCGTAAAACATTTCACACGATTATTTATTTACAAATAGCACATCCCTGACATTTATTCAGCTCGCCACGGAAACGTTTTTCTACCAGCAAGTGCAAACGGTCTTTCAATGCATCCATCCGGATATTGTCGATAACCTCGTTTACAAAGGCAAACATCAGCAACAAGCGTGCTTCTTTCAGGCTGATACCACGCTGCTGCATGTAGAACAACGCATTTTCATCGAGTTGTCCGACCGTTGCTCCGTGCGAACATTTCACATCATCGGCATAAATCTCCAGTTGCGGCTGAGTATACATGCGCGCTTCACGCGTAGCGCAAATATTACGGTTGGTCTGCTGCGATGAAGTACCTTGTGCTCCTTCACGCACCAGTACCTTACCGGCAAAGGCTCCTACTGCCTGATCGTCGAGTACATATTTAAACAACTCATTGCTGGTACAGTTGGGGACCTTATGGTCGATGAACGTATTATTATCTACCTGTTCGTTTTTGTCGGCAATAGCCATTCCACACAAGTTGATTTCCGCTCCTTGTCCGGCAAGCGTTACTTCGGTAGTATTGCGTGTTGTACCGTTATGAAGCGTCATGCCATTCAGCAATACATTACTGTTTGCCTGCTGGTTGACGAACAGATTGTTGAAGCGAACCGTACTGTTGTGCGTTTCCTCCAGTTCATACAGATCGAATACGGCATTTTCGCCAACGAAAACTTCCACCACCTGCGTAGAAAGGAAATTCACCTCATCCATTGCATGATCGCAAATCAGCAATTTAGCCTGCGCACCATCCTCAAGGATGATCAAAATACGACGGTTTACCATCGAATTGACATCGGCACGCAATATGTTAACCAACTGAATCGGCTTTTCTACAACCACATTCTTCGGCACATACATCAGCACACCGTCTTGCGCAAACATGGTATTAAAGGCAACAACCCCGTCTTTCGACGTATCGGCAAGCTTGCCATAATATTTTTTCACCAATTCTGGATGCTGTTCTGCCACATCTTTCAGACTGCCGAATATCACTCCTTCGGGCAATTGTGCAGAAGGATGTACATGCTTGTCGAATGCATCGTTTACCACAAAATAGAGCGAAGTACTCATGTTCGGCACATCACACTTGAACACTTCGTACGGATTGACCGGGAACTCCAGACGGTTCAGGTTCAGTCCGTAGTCGGGAGCAAAATACTTGCTCACCTCCGTGTATTTATACTTTTCCTGCTTGCGTGTGGGGAAGCCCAGACGTTCGAAGTCGGCAAACGCTTTTGCACGAGGAGCATTCAGCACCTCGGCACTATGCCGGCAAATCATCGCCTCACACTGCGAGAAAAGATCAATATATTGTTGTTCTGCTTTCATGCTTATTCTCCTAATTCTTTCTTAATCCAGTCGTAACCTTTTTCTTCGAGTTCGAGCGCCAGTTCCGGTCCGGCAGTCTTTACGATACGTCCTTTGTAAAGCACGTGTACGATATCCGGCTTGATGTAATCCAGCAAGCGCTGATAGTGAGTAATCACGATGCAGCTTGTTTCAGGAGTCTTCAGCTTGTTCACTCCTTCGGCTACGATGCGGAGCGCATCAATATCCAGTCCAGAGTCAGTTTCATCGAGGATGCTCAGCTTCGGCTCCAGCATGGCCATCTGGAAGATTTCATTACGTTTCTTTTCACCACCGGAGAATCCTTCGTTTACGGAACGGTTGGCAAGCTTGCTGTCCAGTTCCACAATCTCACGCTTCTGGCGCATCAGCTTCAGGAACTCGCTTGCAGTCAGAGCAGGAAGTCCTTTATACTTACGCTGTTCGTTTACAGCCGCACGCATGAAGTTAACCATGCTTACACCGGGAATTTCTACCGGATACTGGAACGAAAGGAACAATCCTTCGTGACTGCGGTCCTCTGGGCTCATAGCCAGCAAGTCCTTTCCGTCGAAAGTTACCGAGCCTTTTGTTACTTCATAAGCCGGATGACCGACCAGTACGTTGCTCAATGTACTCTTACCAGAACCGTTCGGCCCCATGATAGCATGTACTTCACCCGACTTTACTGTCAGGTTAATTCCTTTCAATATCTCTTTGCCATTAATTGTGGCATGCAAATCTTTTATTTCTAACATAACGTTCTTTTTTATTTATCCTACACTGCCTTCCAACGAAATAGAGAGCAACTTCTGTGCTTCTACGGCAAACTCCATAGGAAGTTTATTCAACACTTCTTTCGCATAACCGTTTACAATCAAACCTACTGCATCTTCAGTCGGAATACCACGCTGGTTACAATAGAACAACTGGTCTTCCGAAATCTTCGAAGTGGTAGCCTCGTGTTCCACAACTGCCGTTTCATTGTGTATATCCATATAGGGGAATGTATGAGCGCCGCAATGACTACCCAACAACAATGAATCACATTGACTATAGTTGCGGGCATTGTCCGCACGTTCCGACACACGAACCAGTCCACGATATGAGTTCTGGCTCTTTCCGGCACTGATACCTTTACTTACAATGGTAGAGCGGGTATTCTTTCCCAGATGAATCATCTTGGTACCAGTATCGGCCTGCTGGTAATTGTTGGTCACTGCCACCGAATAGAATTCCGCAGTAGAATTATCTCCACTCAGGATACAGCTCGGATACTTCCATGTAATGGCAGAACCGGTTTCCACCTGAGTCCACGACAACTTGCTGTCTACTCCCTTACAGTTTCCGCGCTTCGTAACAAAGTTGTATACACCTCCCTTGCCTTCAGCATCACCCGGATACCAGTTTTGTACAGTAGAATATTTTACCTCAGCACGGTCCAGGACAACGATTTCCACAATTGCAGCATGCAACTGGTTCTCATCGCGCATCGGTGCCGTACAGCCTTCCAGATAAGAGACATAACTGTCGTCATCGGCAACAATCAGCGTACGTTCAAACTGTCCGGTGTTCGCTGCATTGATACGGAAATAAGTAGAAAGTTCCATCGGGCAACGTACTCCCTTGGGAATATAGACAAACGAGCCGTCACTAAATACAGCCGAGTTCAGGGCTGCAAAGAAATTATCGCGATAGCCCACCACGGAACCAAGGTATTTTTTCACCAGATCTGGATGCTCGCGTATGGCTTCACTCATGGAACAGAAAATAATTCCCTTTTCCATCAATGTTTCCTTAAAGGTTGTCTTTACAGACACAGAGTCCATAACGGCATCTACTGCCATTCCGCTCAGCGCCATCTGCTCTTCCAGCGGAATACCCAGTTTATTAAATGTCTTCACCAGTTCCGGATCGACTTCGTCCATACTCTTCGGACCTTCTTTTTTCTGAGTCGGGTCGGCATAATACGAAATGGCCTGATAATCTATTTCAGGAATATCGAGATGAGCCCATGTAGGCATTTCCATTGTCAGCCAATGACGATAAGCTTTCAGACGGAACTCTAATAACCATTCCGGTTCACCTTTTTTGGCCGAGATCAATCGTACCACATCTTCATTCAATCCCTTTTCAATGATGTCTGTATGCACTTCCGTAGTAAAACCGTATTTGTATTTTTCCTGCGTAAGCTGCTTTACAAACTCGTTCTTCTGGGATTCATCCTTCATATTGAGTTCTTCTTGCATATACTTTATTATATCAGTCTATTAGTTGTTCAGTAACATTCTTGATAGTCGGATAAAAAATATCCGAGAAATCTTCCATCGGATAATATAACACAGATTCCTGTTTTACGGTTGACTTTATTAAGTTATCTTTAGAATCGACAAACTCAATAAAATGTATGGCTATGCCTACCAGGAGCATATACTTCAGTGCCCCCAGCCCTGCTCCCAGCATACGGTTTACAAAGCCCAGCTTGACAATATCTATGACACGTGTAAGTGCTGAAGCCAAAAACAAAAATACGATTGGCACCACCAGCCATATCAAGATAAAGGCCACGACTTGTGCAAAGGTAAGTGGAGTTCCCAGTTCTTCGGCCAGCCTTTCTCCCACCGAAGCAAACAAAGCTCGGGCAATGAGCAGGCCCGCAATCAGTCCCACAATAGAAGCAAGTTGCCTGATAAAGCCTTTGGAAAAGCCAAGTACCGCCCCCATACCTATCATTATTACAATTATCCAATCGAGGACTATCATATTCACTCCCATAAAAAAGGAAATGTCATGCTGAACCAACGGAAGAATCTGTACACTTCCGATAGCGTTTACAGATCCTTCGCTATGCTCAGGATGACATCACCTCATTAAAGATATTATAATGTAATTATAAAGTTTGCTTTACTTCTACTTCCTCGTAAGTTTCAATAACGTCGCCCACCTTCAGATCGTTGCAATTGGTCAGGCTGATACCACATTCAAAGTTCGTACCGACTTCCTTCACATCATCCTTGAAACGTTTCAGGGCATTGATACTACCTGTAAAGATTACAATACCATCACGAATCAAACGAGCCTTGTCGGAACGTTTTACTTTACCTGTCTTGACCATAGCACCAGCAACCATACCAACCTTACTAATGTTGAAGACCTCACGAACCTCGATAGTAGCAGTAACCTGTTCCTTCAATGTAGGTGCAAGCATACCTTCCATAGCCGCTTTCACTTCTTCTATTGCATCGTAGATGATAGAATACTTACGGATATCCACGCCTTCCTGTTCAGCAAGCTTGGCAGCATTGTTCGACGGACGAACCTGGAAACCGACGATGATAGCATCTGATGCAGCTGCCAGTGATACATCCGACTCAGAAATCTGTCCTACTCCCTTATGAATCACATTCACCTGAATCTGTTCGGTAGACAATTTTATCAATGAGTCGCTCAAGGCTTCTACAGAACCGTCCACGTCACCTTTCACAATTACATTCAGTTCGTGGAAGTCACCCAGTGCCAGACGACGGCCTACTTCATCCAGTGTAAGCATCTTCTGCGTACGCAAGCCCTGTTCGCGAGCCAGCTGTTCACGCTTGTTGGCGATTTCACGAGCTTCCTGATCAGTATCGAATACATGGAATGTATCACCAGCGGCAGGCGCTCCGTTCAATCCCAAAATCAGTACCGGTTCAGACGGTCCAGCTTCTTTCAAGCGCTGGTTACGTTCATTGAACATCGCCTTCACCTTACCATAGTTCGTTCCTGCCAGCACAATATCGCCGACGTGTAATGTACCGTTCGAAATCAAAACTGTAGCCACATATCCACGTCCCTTGTCCAGTGAAGATTCAATGATAGAACCTGTAGCCTTACGATTAGGATTAGCTTTCAGGTCAAGCATCTCAGCTTCCAGCAATACTTTTTCCAGCAATTCATGTACACCGGTACCTTTCTTTGCTGATATATCTTGTGACTGGTATTTACCTCCCCATTCTTCAACCAGGAAGTTCATAGCAGCCAGTTCTTCCTTAATTCTGTCCGGATTAGCATTGGGCTTATCAATCTTATTGATAGCAAACACAATAGGAACTCCGGCAGCCATCGCGTGATTGATAGCTTCTTTCGTCTGCGGCATCACATTATCATCGGCAGCAACAATAATAATAACCACGTCGGTAACCTTCGCACCACGAGCACGCATGGCCGTAAACGCTTCGTGTCCCGGAGTATCCAGGAAGGTAATGCGTCGTCCGTCTTCCAGTTTCACGTTATAGGCACCGATATGCTGCGTAATACCACCGGCCTCACCGGCAATCACATTCGCCTTACGGATGTAGTCCAGCAAAGAAGTCTTACCATGGTCTACGTGTCCCATCACGGTAACAATCGGCGCACGCGGCTGCAAATCTTCTTCTGCATCAGCCTCCTCTTCTACGGCCTGTGCCACATCCGCGCTCACATATTCTGTCTTAAATCCAAATTCTTCAGCTACCAAGTTGATGGTTTCCGCATCCAGACGCTGGTTGATGGAAACCATGATACCGACACTCATACAAGTAGAAATAACCTGAGTCACAGGTACGTCCATCATGTTGGCCAGCTCGTTGGCCGTTACGAATTCCGTAAGCTTCAATACCTTGCTTTCTTCCTGTTCCAGTTCTTCCTGTTCCAGCTGGCGGTTCTGAATATTCTCGCGTTTTTCCTTACGGTACTTGGCAGCCTTGTTCTTTCCTTTATTGGTCAGGCGGGCAAGTGTTTCCTTCACCTGTCTGGCTACATCTTCGTCGCTTACCTCCTGTTTTACTACCGGTTTCTTGAAACGGTCCTTGTTATGCTTTCCACCTTGAGCCTGAGCCTGGTTCGGTCTTCCACTCTTCTCGTTGCGAGAAGCGCCTCCCACATTCACCGAAGGATTGTTGATATCCACTCGTTCCTTGTTAATCCGGTTCCGTTTTTTCTTTTTCGAAGCCTCATCGTTCAGGCCACCCTTATCAGTCGCTTTGTCATCACTCTTTCGGATTTCCTTGATAATGGCATCTTTCATCTGCTTGCGCTGTTCCTGACGCAACTTATCTTTTTCCTCTCTCTCTTTCTTCTTCTCCTCCTTCGATTTCTTTCTCGGGCGGGTTGACTGGTTCAATGCAGCCAAATCAATCTGGCCTACTACATTAATCTTTGATTTAAATTCTGTCGGGCGAATTTTAAATACTTCGTCTTCTTTGTTTTCTTGAACGGATTGTTGCTTTTTTTCTTCTTCCATCGGCTCTGGTTTCAATTCTTCTGCCTTTAACTCCGGCTGTTTCGTTTCTTCTTTCTCTACTGTCTGAGGCTGCTGTGAAACTGCATTTTCCTTTTTAGTTTCTACTTCCTTCACCTCAGGGGCTTTATTCTCAGGTTCTGGCTTAGCTGGCCCTTCCTGCGATGCAGGAACTTCAGCAGGCTCAACCACAGCCGGTTTCTTCTTCCTTTTCAGAGTATCCAAGTCTATTTTTCCCACAGGCTTGAATTTAGGCCGCACATCTTCTGGAACCACTGTTTCTATCACCTCCGGCTTTTTCAGCTCCGGATGGATGTCTTCAATAGAAACAGAAGCCTTGTTACGATCCTTATTTTGCCGTTCCTGAATAATTTTCTCCGACTCTATTTTCAAATCTTTGTCCTTGCTGAACTCTTTCACCAGTACAGCATACTGCTCCTCCGTAATTTTCGTATTTGGATTAGCCTCGACCGTATATCCTTTTTTCTGCAAAAAGTCTACCACCGTGGTTATTCCGACATTCAAATCTCTTGTTACTTTATTCAATCTTATAGTCATAATTCATCACTTTTTAATAGAGTTCAGGGGAAAATATTATATCAGTCACAGATAAATAAGCAGACGAGAATGGAGCCCCATTCTCCCCTGTTTACCGCCTCAAAGCGTTATTCCTCAAACTCTGCTTTCAAAATTCTCAGGACATCATCCACCGTATTTTCTTCCAGGTCTGCTTTTTCAATCAGCATCTCACGAGGAGCGTTCAATACTCCTTTCGCTGTATCAATGCCGATACCCTTAATGGCGTTGATGACCCATTCGTCAATTTCATCCTTAAATTCGTCCAGGTAGATATCCTCGTCGGTACCCGCATCTTCACCCAGTTCACGATATACATCGATGGTATACTCTGTCAGCATGCTGGCCAACTTGATGTTCAATCCGCCCTTACCGATAGCCAACGAAACTTCTTCGGGTTTCAGATATACTTCGGCTCTCTTCTCATCTTCGTGCATAACGATAGACGATACCTTAGCCGGGCTCAAGGCACGCTGAATGAACAGCTGGATATTGGATGTATAGTTGATTACGTCGATATTTTCGTTGCGCAACTCACGGACAATGCCATGGATACGAGAACCTTTCACACCGACACAAGCACCTACCGGATCAATACGTTCGTCGTATGATTCTACCGCAATCTTGGCACGTTCACCCGGGATACGGGCAATTTTCTTGATGGTAATCAGTCCGTCGTTGATTTCCGGAACTTCCTGTTCAAACAGACGCTGCAAGAACACAGGTGAAGTACGGCTCAATATAATTTTCGGGTTGTTGTTCTTGTTATCTACACGGGCCACTACCGCACGGGCTGTTTCTCCCTTCCGGTAGAAGTCACTCGGAATCTGCTCAGTCTTCGGCAACAGCAGTTCGTTGCCCTCATCGTCCAACAGCAAGATTTCTTTTTTCCAGATCTGGTAAACTTCCGCACTGATTACGGTACCCACCTTATCAATGTACTTGTTGTACAGACTGTCTTTTTCCAGTTCCAGAATCTTTGAAGCCAAAGTCTGGCGAAGATTCAGAATGGCACGACGGCCGAATTTTTCAAAAATCACCTCATCCGTCACTTCTTCTCCGACTTCGTATGATGCATCGATTTTACGTGCTTCAGACAAAGCAATTTGCAGGTTCGGATTTGTCAGTTCGTCATCCGCTACCACCTCACGGTTACGCCAGATTTCAAAGTCCCCCTTATCCGGATTTACAATTACATCATAATTTTCATCTGTACCGAACATTTTCGCAATCACACTACGGAATGACTCTTCCAATACGCTCACCATAGTAGTGCGATCGATATTCTTCAACTCCTTAAATTCCGAGAATGTGTCAACCAAGCTGACAGTTTCTTCTTTTTTGGCCATAATTATTTAAAGCTAATTAAGTATTTGGTGTATTTTATCTCATCATACGTAAAGGTTACATTCTGCTCCACCAGCTTCGGACGCTTGGCGCCTTCCGGCTTGATTTTTACCTCCACCGTAACCGTGAAATTTTCTTCATTGGCATCTGCCAGCACACCGGTCCACTTTTTCCCGGTCTTGTCCATCACTTCGACCTCGCATCCCACATGGGCCTGATACTGCTGCAGGACTTTAAACGGCTGCCCGATTCCTGCTGAACCGACTTCCAGTTCGTAATCTTCTTCTTCACGACTTAATTTTGACTCGATGTAACGACTCAATTCCACGCAGTCGTCTATCCATACGCCTTCTGCATGGTCTATTTCCACTACAATCTTGTCATCCGGACTTACACTCACGTCAACCAGGAAATAGCTTTTGTCTGCCAGCCATTCCTCTACAATCCGAGCTACAACGTTTTTATCTATCATGTATAAACTATTAAGAACAAAAAAAGGAGCTTAATCGCCCCTCCCCTTTTCATCCAATCACTTGCAAAGATATAAATAATCTCATGTCACACAAAATAATAACTGAATTATTTACACCGGGGAGGAGTATGAAAAAGCGGCAAATGATATGAATCATCTGCCGCTTTTCGTCGGAATGAGGCGACTCGAACGCCCGACCCCTACGTCCCGAACG